>ENA-UOTZ01000160-UOTZ01000160.1-compost-metagenome-genome-assembly--contig:-NODE-160-length-54712-cov-17.234282_pt1 | contig 54712 bp, 35 predicted proteins | sample MGYA00238144_ERZ746983 | MGnify/ENA primary metagenome ERZ746983 (study PRJEB28759, sample SAMN06268863) | compost metagenome | isolation source: single cell | place: USA: California, Emeryville, Joint...
CACTCATGAAGATTTCGTTGAGGGTATCGCTCAAGTCCAAGCCAAGAAGAAGAGTGCTTTGAACTATTACGCTTAATCATGCTCAAAATTCATCACCTTTGACACTTCAAATCTTTCCTTCCTGTCTTTGATTTCATTTCTGCATACAAAACTGTTTCTATGGAGGGTAACATAATGAATTCGCTATTGTATACAACCAAAAAAAAATAAAGCAAAGCTCATCGAAGCGGATAGGAAGCGTTTGCAAGAAAAAAATTTGGAATTTATCTTTGAAAGGTGTGTTAGAAATATTAACTACGGAAACAAAAATCCTTAAGTTACGTTAGCAAATTTGATGTTTAAAGTCTAAAAGCAAAAAGAAAATAAAACAATAGCACAGATGGATCTCCGGTTCGATCGCCTGATACTGTTCCTTCCTCAAAAAAAGATTGCCGGCGTACTTATTGCTTACCTTGTGGATCAGTGTTGGATAATATTTTCACTGTGGAATGTGCAATTTGGAATGACAGCTGTAAACTACATCATGATATTGGTGATAGTAGTGCTGATTGAGCTGAGAAAGTTATGCGTCAGAAATCAGCGACTTTTGAGATACTTACGACGCCGAATCGTCCACTTTTTCATGCCGAATTTGGTCGGAACCTCTTTCTTTGTATTAATTAGCATGATTGGATATCAATCCTCCAAGTCATTCAAGACACCCCGAATACTTTCAAGGCATGAAATTTTGGGGTATTCAATTTGGCTGTGCAATATAATTCATTGGTATATCAAAATTCTGCTGTTGAGTTTGCTCCTGGGAGACTACTTTATGTCGAAAACTAGGGTGTATGACCGCAGATGCGGTTTAAATCTCATCTCTGGATATATAGTTGTGCAATCGATATGTGGGTTATTGTTGCTGCCATCTCTTTTTGTTGGAATGTGGGTATTTTCAATCAGAAGTTTGTTTACCAAGGGATTTTCTGAAGAAAATTGTTTGATGGTGATAATTCCATTGGTTTTTCTTGGGTATTTTCTGCTGAAACGAAGGAGCTTCCGTGTTGCAGAGATGGAACCTGATCCTAGCGAAATTCTTGATGATCGAGGTGTTGAAATAAATTTTGTAGAGTAATGAAAGCTACTAGGACTAACGAATGCGTTTGTTTGTTTTTTTTTTTGGGAATGGTTTTTTAACACACACTATATGTTTCCTATTATTTTTTGTGAGCACTATTATTAATTTAGGTGACATTTTCATGAAGCTGTGTTGCAGTTGTAGCAATTCAAATAGATACTCGTGATAAATTATGAAAATTTGATGAAAATTGAATCTCTCTTGGGTTCTATAAAAGTACAGAATGGAGGGGATTGTGAAAAAAGGACATGTGTGAAAACGAATTAACTTCAAATGAGAGAATTTCATAGCAGCATCATGGTCAAACTTAAATTCGAAGATAATAGGGAAAAAAAGAAGTAAAATAGTTGACTTATTCGCCCTTAGCGCTTAATCTTGATGATAAACGAATTTACTTTGCAGCTTTTCAGATCTGATCCAACCGAAAAGTGAAAGAAATCAAAATGCAAGAAAAATCACTTCTGAAATAAGAAATAGTTATACACTAATTGATTGAGTTAATGATTCTTTGATCTTGAGTTTTACTCTTAGTTGAGAGATATTAGTGTGTACAATGCTACCAATTCACCGTACATAAAGTCGACTTCTTATTCTAAGTATTTTCCCAAGCAATAAGACCCTCTCGATTAAAAGTCTCATCACAAGGCTGTAGACAAAATGCTCAAAACTAATGTTGTATATAAACTTAGTGGAAAGTGCTTCTTTCCTTAATTGCTTTATGATTTCTTGGTTGTCGAAGCAAACAATCAAATCGCCGTTAGAGCATCAACCCCACTGAGAGATTTGTTCCACTTACTCTCAGATTTAATTGTAGTTGTTGGATATCAATATTAATGTACCTATTTAGTGGCTCATCAACATACTCACACTCCCTAAGTGTATTCCTCTAAATGGGATGTCTGACTACGTCTTCAATTGAACTACTACAGGATGAGTGCGTTGATTTGGGAGAGAGAATGAGAAAGAGAAGGGGGAAAAATTAGCGAGAATAATTCCTTTCTCGAGAATGAGAGTTGCTTGATGCAAACTCAAAGGGTTCCATTTAAATTCCTAATAACTATCTAGAAATTCTTTCTCAAGCATCGAAGAGACATGATTGTTGGGGAGTTAAGCCAAGCTTATTCATTCTCAAAGAAATTCATTTAATCAATTTCATATGAATAATTACGTAACAAATTCAATTCAGGAGCGAACTCCAGCATGGAAATTTAATAAAAGAAATTTTTTTTTACGAGCATTTCTCACGGCAATTAGTTGTGGGTCACAGGAGTGGTCTACAAAAGCCTCTGGCCCGTGGCGGGGAGCCATTCTTCGAAGCCAGAGGTCCCCGCTAAACTTATCTTTTTAAAGTCGTCGATAAAATCCTTTTTGAAGTCGATTTCGTTCTTCATTTTCTCGTTTATCGTCAGGCTTTTGAACATTTTTATCACAGTGTCGTTTCTCTCCGTTGGTGTTGGCTTCTTTTTCAAGATTTCTTTAGGAGAAGGGCCTTTAACTTTTCGGATCTTCTTAGATGTTGAAACTTTGATGATAGGAGTGCTGGATTCGTCATTGGAGTCGAAAAACTCAGAGTGATACTCGCCATCATCATCTCCAAAGTGGTTTTTAATTTCGAGTATAGGTTCAGTGTAATTCGGATCTTGAAATTCTTGGACAGATTCTGGTTCTTGGAAGTACTCAGGAGCAGGACCGTAGTTCTCTCGCTCGTATTCATCGTAGTCATTGAGACAATCTTGATCGTTGAACATATCCAAATTAGGTTCGATTTTTCTTTTTCTTGTTTAGATTAGTTAATTATTAACTAATTCAGACTTCAAATCTAAATTCAAAGCTCGAGTCCGAAACGATTTGTAATTATGACCAATCAAATTTATGCTTGCTAATAATTCAAAATGAGTTTTTTTATAGCCCTTAATGACGGTTGTTAGCACTCATCACGTGCCATTTTTTATGGGAGAGGCGAATTTTTACCGTTCTTGGTGTGCGTGGCACTTAGGAGAGGCTCACTTCTATAAAAACCGTTGGAATAAAAAATCTTTTGTTGCTTCTGCACATTCTCGAAGTGCTATCTTTCGCAGAGCGCCGGTTAAGACTCTGAAATTTGAAATATATTGTTATATGTTCAGGTCTCAGTCGTGGAAGTGCACTTCAACTTTTTGAAAGAAATTTAATTGGAAATAGAAAAAACAAATACTAACAAAAAATGATGCTTTTCATAAGAAAGTTGCTTGGTTTTATGGAGCTTTTCGTTGTGCATGAAAATTCTTTTAATCAAAAGCCATTTTCCAATTTTCACTGTCTGAAAATTCACATGAATTAAAAAAAAAGATAACTCGATCTTCTCATTCAGAAACAGCGTCCTTCTTTACTATTAAAAATACCACTTGCATGAAGTTTTCAAAGTTTAGAAGTTGACTACTTGTTCCAGTTTTGTGGGCTCTGGAAAATCAAGCAATAACAGAATTTCTCTATGGTTTGGGAACAATCGTTTTCTACCAATTTTTGAAAATAGTGGTATGTTAGAATGCAAGCATACATCATAAGGCCTCAGTCTTGAAATTTCTAAACTCAATAATGCCTAAAATTCATCCATAAAATCTTTACTGAATCACGCAGAATTCCTAAATTAAATTGATGCCTTCTCGTGTATTTTTTTTCCCCCTTCATGAACGGATGAACAATTTGCAACAAATTTTGCACGAATCTTCTACTAAAGAGAGCAAAGTTTCAAAATTTCTCCTTGAAATCTTAAGAAATCTTAATTTTCACGTAGTAGTATCTATTGACTCTATTCAATTAATATATTGTCAATAGGTCGCGTTTAGATTGCTAATTTGCAGCAAGTCTCTTCTGAATACCCTCTTAAAAATGAATATCTATGGATGGCAGATTAATTTGGATTTTATGTCCCACGATGATAATCTATAATTGTTTACTTCTCAAATCAATGCGAAAAAAATAAGGATTCCCAACACTTAGGGGGTCAACGATGTTATTTGGAAATGGAGTGCTAATCCTATACTCGCAAAAGCTTGATAATTATCCCTACAGTCCTTTAGATTTGAACTATTATTCACTTTTTTATTTGACGTGCGCGAATGAAATAACCATAAGGCAAGTAAGTAATTCTAGCTCCTTCCTTATCCATACAATCTTATCCCTCTGAAACAAGGAACTGGGATTTTTGAAAAGTACTAATTTCTGTGACTGATTGAAAAGGCTCTTCATAGTAGAGCCACTTTTGAAATGCAAACTGAAGATTACAGCAAACCGAGAGGTTGTGCCAGCTGCATGCTTCAACCATCTCTCAAATAAAGATGTAATTTTCTTGTTTTTAAATCTGAAAAGTTGCGAACCATACTACTTTATCGATTTTGTAATATTATATCGGTGTTCATACAATCTCCAGACAATCTGAACTGATAAAACTTGACGAGCTGTAAACTAACCAGAGGGTGGATGACCTTCAATGAAAAAAAATATATTTTCGAAAAAAAATATTGGTTTATTTCTGACACATTGATATAGTCTTAAATTACCGTCTCAGCTTTCAACTGAAAATCACACTATTATTCATCCAACATTCCCAATCATAAGGTTTTTCGATGGAAAACATTAATTTCACTTGTAGTTTGAAAGGAATATAAATTTTATTAGCCAAATAAACAAAGAAAATTTGAATTCTTCTTCGAAGCGGCTAATGCTGGACCCTATGCTTGAGAATCGCCTTAAGGAACTGTATTTATTGGCATTTTCGAAACACCTAAAAGAGAGATGAAACATAATAGGCGGCATCAACGTGACAGAGTGGAACGTAGACTAAACCAAGTTGGATCAGAAGATTCGGAGCAAGATATTATAGAGTAAAAAATCTTGCGTCTCTTGCGATGTCTTACAGGCTGAAACAGATTTGCTCAACAACAACTTGCTAAATTACAGTCCACCAAGTACAAATAACAAACCCACAGTTCAGAAATGAAACAATATATTATATTTATTCTTTTACAAGGGATGAAATGGATTCACGAAATCAAGAGATGATTTCTGCTCAGCAGGAAACAATGAATAAATTCAAAGAGGAGTATGATATCAGTTCGCAAATATTTTCTCACATTCGCTCCCTTGAAAAAGGTTAGCTCGGGTGATGCAGTCAGATACTCAACTTAGTCAGCAGAAATTTCGGACTGAGACTCACATCGAGCGTAACTATCCGAAATAGTAAAGCTTACGTAATAAAAGCAAATGCTGATAAATTTTGTTGCAGTGTCCAGGATATTAAAGAAAAACTCTTTCAACAGCAAGAAGAGATTGAGAGAAAATTACAAGTAATAGCATGAGTGCTTCTAGATCTTTTGACACTTACTTCGTCACGGCATTATTCAGGAAACGCGAGAATATAATGTTTATGTTCAAAAAGTAACTTCAGAAGTCATTGCTATCATGCGGGAGCTTCAAAGAGTTCGCAATGAGCTTCGCCAGGAAGAAGGGGTAAAATTTGTGACTAAGAAACAATAGACTCATATCCAAAAAAACAAAAAAACAAAAACAGAAAAGATCACACACAGAGAATTTGCTTTTAAATTTTTTGTACAAGCTACCAGAAATTATTGAGAGAGTATAAAAATTCTCCTTATTCATTCAGTTGTTCTAAACCTGGGTGTAGGATCGGCAAAAATTCTTGCAGGAGCAGAATATTCAAGAGATCAAAGAAGAGCAAGAGGAAAACAATGACGGGGAAAAAGTCAATGAAGCTGCTACTGTTGAAGTATTTCAGATAAATAGTTTCAATTAATACAACTTGAATCAACGCATATAGAGAGATAATCAAGTTCTTGCACCTGAGAGAAATATGAACCCTCTCAGAACAGTAGAAAACTCCGAAAAGAATGACGCGATCGAAGATTTAAAACTCAAACTTGAACAACTCGAAAAAGCTCGAGTGGCAGAAACCGACAAAACTGCTTTTCAGCCGCTCTACCCTAAAATAGCCGAGCTTGATAAAGTTCTCGAGGAAAAATCGACGATACCTCCAATTCGTTCAAGTCCTTCCTCATTCTCACCTGAGATATTAGAAATGAAGGCCTATTACGAGAAACAAAGAGCCAAAAAAATCGAGATGCTCCAGAATCTCATCAAGCCAAAAGAGCCTGCTGATTCGTTTTCAGAGGTATCAAATAAGTTGACGAATTCGTCGGCCACTCAAAAAAAGGAAGAACAAAAAGTTCCTCCATTACAACTTAAGTTACAATATAAGGAAGATAGCAAAGTTTCAAAAACTAAGGGGTTGCAGGAAAAACAGGGAGGAAAAACCTTGGAGAAATCTGGTGGTGATAAGTCTCCGTTGGACAAATCACCAGTTAAGAAAAAAATCAGTGTTATTAAGGAAGAAGAGGAAGAAAATTTGAAGCTGCAACTACCTTCACCTTCCGCTCAGCAATTAAAAACCGACGAATCAGAAACAATCAACAAGAGAGATAGGGAGCAGCCAAGCAGTAACCCTCAGGAAAAAATTTCAAAGCAGGAGTCAAATAATTCAGTGGCAAAAGAAAAGAAAATCGCTTCAGATGGAAAAGATAAGCAGCCAAAAAATGAAGCAAGCGTCAGCAATTCTGAAGAACATAAGGCCAGGGAGCAAGAGCAAGAAACTTCCAAAAAAGAAGCTTCGCAAAACAAAACTCACACGACTGCAAATAAAAGCCAACAAGAAAGCAATCAACAGCCTACTCTTGAGAAGAAAGACAGTCAAAAACCTAAAATCAAGCGTCCGAACTCTCAAATGGCTGCTCTAAACGCCTCCGAAAGAACTCCGAAAGTCTCAGAGAATAATGATTCTCGATTGAATGCAAAAAGTCAGGCCTTCAGTAGTATCGAAACCGTGACCTCGATCGTCATTGACAAAAATAATCCGTCGTTAGTACAATCTCAAAAAGCTCCTTCAATGAATCAAAGCAGTCAGCCATTCCAGTCAGGATTTAGCCAACCTTTTGGAATAGGAGGCTTTAATGCTACGTCTGCAGTTCTTTTTAAGAATCCGAGCACGCAAGCACCAACTTCAACAACTACTAAGCAGCCATCGCCTTCTAACATCGAAAAATCTTCCTCTGAGCCAAAAAAGCCTCAACCTGTTTCTAATTTCTTACAAAATGCAACCGGCTTACTCCAAAAACCTATCTTTGCTGTCAGCGAAATTGACGATGATTTTCCAGACTTTTAATGGCGGTTTCACTTGCTCGAACTGATTTTCTCTGTTGTTTTTTAGTTTTATTATCACCCATGTAGGATATCGTTAACAAATTTGTACTCATACCAACTAATTTCCACACAATGAACACTAATCCCGAAAAGTAATGTGTTGTTACTTGAGACTTAATCGGTGTCGTTATTTTTTCACAATTCGATTGCCGTTCCTCTACATGAGACAAAATTAACTAATGACAATCAATTGAAATTAAAATAATCAGCACAATTCATAAAGAGTTTTTTCAAATATGATTACATCGACACGTTGTATCCGTAGCGCAGTCAAATACAAAAAATTTTTTCACTCTCATCCTTCCGAAGTCTGTCTTGCTCAGCTTATTGTCGCAAGGATTTCTGAGCAATCTGACCGTCCGAATGGATCCATGGGAAGCATTGCTCTAGATGATCCATTGGATATGCATTTTGATTACACACCAAAGGATTTCCTGGCGGACTCTCAGCAAGACACTCAGGACTGGATGGCGAACGAATCTCCAATAACTAAAGCACTACAACTCGGTCGCCGAATGGTACTTTCGAATAAAAAGCCTACTAAGGATGGATTGGAGGAAGTTTATGGTCTTTTTCTACAAGGTGTCGAAGATCTCACCGTTAAAAATATAGACAATGTGATTTGGATCCTAGCAACTCTCGACTTGCTGAAAAGCAAGCTTGCTGAGGAATTACAAAAGTATATTCTCAATAACATCCAAGTGCTATCGCCCAGCCAAAAGGCGATAATAATGTGGGGCTTCACGAAGGCTGGGATTAGAAACTCAACGTTCTGGGATGGAATGATTGCAAATATCGACATTTCTTCCCATATGTCTCACGTTGATTTTGCTCATACGGTCTGGAGTCTGGCGAAGCAAAGGATCTACCTCAACAAGGTCTGGGAACCTCTCGAGTCAGAAGTGCAGAAAATCGTTGATGATATCTATACTTCAATAAATCTCTCAATTTTGATCTGGTCTTTTGCTCGAGCTGACAAAGGATCTAAATTTTTATGGGATCGATTTGAGCAAAATTTTCAGCGCATGCTTGACCGTATGGGCGTAAATTCACTCAGCTCGTGTGTTTGGGCATTCGCGTCCAGGAATACTGTCCCACCTAAGATGGAGTTTGTTGAGGAGATTATTCTAAAAAACTCTGATATGAAAGCTCATGAGATTACTTGCTTCTTATACTGTTTCGCCAAACTCAAAATCGGTTCGTTGGAGGTGAGGAAATTTCTCCTGGACCAAATCTACTCGAAGCTCACCAATAAGACACAGAATTGGAGTCTGGTAACTGTATGTACGCTAGTGTACAGTCTCGGAAGAATCTACCCTGTAGATGATAAAATCTGGGATTCTGTTGAGAAACTAGTTATTAACAATAAAAAAGAAATCGCGCTTTTGGAGAAAGAACACCAATATATGTTACTCGACGGAATTGGGCGTTCCCGCAGGATGAAAGGCGACATCGGGACCTTCTTAGAGGAATTAGCCTTGAAACTTGTGAATAGCAATTTCGAGCAAGAATCTGCAGCAATTTGCTGGCACTTTGGTGTTAATTACAGCGGTTCAGATAGTTTTTGGGCGAGCATAAAAGAAAGTGCCAGCAAGAATCTGCCATCACTCCCGCCTCATAACATCGCGATTCTATTCTGGGCGCTGGTTAAAACTGATAGACTTGACAAAACTATGAAGACTCAAATCCTTGAAGTTCTCTTGACGCAAGTGGATAAACTTGAGAGAGATGATCTACTACAAGTACTCTGGTGTCTTGGAAGATTGAATATTGATCCGCTAGTGAAAACGGTGATTATTAAATTCAAAGAGAAGTTTGTCGCAGGGATTGATTTGGAGCAGAAAGATTGCCATCAATTCGCATATACACTCTCCAGAGTCACCCATGATGATCTGTTAATTGAAAAAGCTTTTTGGGACCTCCTCAATCAAATGCTCTTGAAAAGTATGCCGAATTTTGATGAGGATGGATTCGTTTTCTTATCTGCCACTATAGCGAATTCAATTCAGAATTTTTCTCGCCAAGTATTAGTTGATTATGACAAATTCTGTTCCCAAAATATCAACAACTTTAAAATTCAAACTGTCTGCAAGCTGGGTCTTTCACTTTTGAGACACCGTGAAAAGTTTCCAAAAATTTGGGAACAGATCATTGCTGTTGTTCAAGAAAAGAGCTCAGAGTTAACGAGCAAAGATTTTGCAGGAGAGTTCCTTACAAAATTATTCGAGTATAAAATTGGAGGACCAGAATTTTTAAAAGATCTTGACGGAAAGATAACTGCGAACATCGGCCAATCACCGAAGAAACCATTCTTAAAAATCGTAAATTCATTCACAAAAGCGAAGCAAGGTTCTCCTAGTTTTTGGGATACATGCCTTTTGAGGGCTAAGGCGCTCCTTGAGAGTGAGACTATGACCGGAGATGATTTATTCGTGATCGCGATAAGTTTAGGAAACCGCAGGAAAGGCGACAAAGGAGTCTGGAATCAGCTTGAAGCGAAGCTAGGTGATCATCTTGACTCTATTACCCCACTCAGAACCGCTCGAATTGCTTCTCTTTACCTGCTAAATCGTAAAATCGACCCTAAGATATGGCAACTGTTGTTGCAGCGAGTTAGTTCGAGTGTAGAACCGATCTCTATGAGAGTCCTGGGATTTCTTTACTCAAACTCTCTGAAAAGTGAATCAGTGTGTCAAAAGGACAAGTTATTAGTGAAATCTCTCATTGAAACGAAGCTTTTGAGCGAACCTAACAATTTCATAGAAAATATAGATGAAATTAATGCTTTGGAAGCCAACGTTTATTCAACATTCGATAATAATTTCAGAATCCAGCTCAAAGAGACTATGGCGAAATTTTTAGAGAGTGGAGAAGGAAAGATACTAAATAAACCAGTTCGAAGCCAAGTTGAAGATAAACTTGAAGCATTTGGAAATTCTGTCCAGAGAGGAGATCGTCCTATCAAGAAAACTAATGGTTATAATCATTCTACAAAGCAACCCAGAAAAATAATCAAATCTTTATCTTAGTGAATTCTTTAGAATAAGTGTTGAAATAAACGATTTTCTCAGTTACCTCTAGGTAATCAATTTATTGAGAAAGCAATGTTAGATGGAATTTTTGTTGGATGGCTGTTCTTAACTCCTGTTATATTTTCCGAAAACATTTTATCGATTCAAGGCGCATAAATCGACACTAACAATACAATAAGAAAAAAAAACAAAAAAACAAAGAGATTAGTTTCAACCGCCGTCAATCATTTGAATTTAGCAAGTCGACTTATAATCGAAATAAATTGCAAGCAAACTATCTTCGATATTTCCTTCACGTTTTCACTTAAACAATACGCTAATTTTACGGCTTTGAATACTCATTCGGTTAATTCAGTGCTTAACACAAATAACATAATTCAAGATTTAAAAAAGAAGGACAGCTAGTCTTCAAGCGCTTCGTTTACTTTATTCCTCACAAAAAACTTTAAGATGTCACAGTCATCTTGGTCATCTAACCTCAAATTTGGTGCTATGCTGGCCGCTTTGGTCGCATTGACTTATTTTGCTCGATCTATCAACAATGATGAATATCAACTGCTGAAGCCTGCATCTCAGTCACAAAGCCAACCTTCAAGGAGAGTGCTCTCGTCCTATTCACTCTCAGATTACTGTGAAAACACCGATCAGAACAATACGTTCAGTGAAAGCGCTTTAAATCAATCCGCAAATATTTTCGCTTTTGTATCAGGTTCCCGTGCAGGAACAGTTACTAACATCACTGAGATCCTACAAGGGAAAAATAGCGACTACTTGAGTTGGCTGTTAAGCTACATATATTACTCTCTTTCTTGGCTGATACTCATTATCTTTACATTGATAATGTGCACTTCATGCTGCATCTGCTGTTGCTGCAGAGACTGCAAATGCTGTCAGCGATGTCGATGTAAATCCTGTTGGTGCTGCTTTCCAAGTGAGACGAAAAAGTACATGAAATGTGAATCTGTTTTCCTCTCTCTCGTGGCGTTGGGAATTATCGGAGCTTCAATCACAGGCTTCATTTATATTCAACAACTTGGAGAGGGTTTCAATGGAACTGCCTGCTCAGCTCTAAAAGCCCTGCAAACTTTCAATAATGGGTCTGATAGCTATAATTGGACTGGCTTCACTCCGCTAAGAACTAAGCTTTATAGTTTAGTTCCTCTTATATATGATGCAGCACAGTATACGGGTATTGGCTTTCAAAGTGACACTGATCTTCAAACTGCGAACACCTCATTCTACTCTCAGTTGGGCACGTTCTATACCTCGTGGAGTACTCTCCAAGTCAAAAGCCCAGCTCCACCAGCGTCAGGTTCTATTGTACCTGATATGATAAATGTAAGAGTTTTTGGTTGATTATAAGTTTCCCATTAATTAATTATCTTTGTAGAACTGGGGACCTCAAAGTTCATTGAGTACATCAACAGGACGGATAACTGCCGAAATTGTAGGAAGAGCTGACATGGTTTCAGCAAGCAACACTAACATCCAAAAGGCCGCGTATAATATTGGAAATATTACCAATAGTATCGCTACGAATGCTTCTGATACAGCCGAGTCTATCGGCTCGTTATCTAGTTCAGTTGAATCAACTTACAATACGATCACAAATACTCTTGACTACGTAAAATTTTACTAAAATAATAATTTTTAATGACTCTACTATTGTTCTAGATATCACCCCAAGCGTTCAGAATGGGAGGATTTGTGATATTTGGAATCACATGCCTTGTTTCACTGCTCGCATTACTCGCGATAGTAGTTGGATTAAAGTGCAAAGTAATATTTACTATGCATTTCACATGGGTAGTTATGCTCATGATTACCTTCATTTGCCTTCTTTTCGCAACCATTTGCTTCTTAACTACAGCTCTGACTGTTGAAGCTTGCGATTTCCTCACCTACCTCAGAGGCGGCTCTCAAAACGCTGATACTCTATCCTGGATCCGAGAAACGCCCTGGATCAATAATTTTAAAGGTTGTTTGTACGCTCAAACTCCCATGAGCCTTGAATCGACGCTAAACATTAGCACGAATCTTCCTGACCTTGTGACCTACGTCAATGGATTGAGCAATTTGTCAAGTTACATTTCATTCACCTATCCTCAGTCGGCGGCTATATCAGCTCTTCGCTCAGAAATATCATCTTATATTCAAGGGACAAAGCCTTGTTACACTCGGACGTCTGATGATTCAAACCCATCTGTAGCACTGTCTGTTTTAAATAAATGGACTAACTATCAAACCGAATCAAGTTTACAGTTGTCTGTCGGTAATTGCAAAATCACTACCGACGAATGGAAATTTAATAAAGTAAACTGTAGCGTAACTTCGAGCACGAGCTATACATCCTCAATAGGAACAAATGTGTGCTTTTCCGTCATGGATGCGTCGTTGTCGAATGTTCAAAGCCGATACTCAAGCGCTCTTTTCGCAGCGTGTAATAAAGATAGTTCCGGCAATTCTATTCATGTTGATATGGAAAATTATTACAGTTCAACGAAGGCTCATATTGACGATGTGATTACGAAATTCACCTCTTTAGACGATGCTTTTGCCAATTTCCTACTAACAGCTGTGGATCCTGTAAACTTAGAGGTGAATAAAATAATCCATCCCATTAAAACGCTCCAAACCAACACATATTCACTGATTGATGCCTTTAATAACTCTGAATCGGGAATACTTACGAATCTGCAATGTAATTTTATTCAAAACCTCACGACTGATTTTCAGAATAACTTTTGCGTTGGGTTCGTTGTGCCAGTATTCTATGTTGCAGCCGCTTTTGGTGGTCTGAGCATTTTTGCTTTGTTTGGAAGTATTTTTGCTTTCTTGCTCGCAAGAAAGCTGCTCGTGCCTGATGAGAGTAAAGCTTTTGACTATTCTCAAGATTCGATGAGCAAAGAATTCATGAACAAATCTGAAATTGACACCAGATTGTGAATTAGTTTTTTTATACATTGTTATCTTATTAAAGTTGACTAAAAGATCCATCGTGCATGTCTTGCTGAAAGCTGAGAATCTGAACTCAAAAACTCTAATTTTTCGTCTAGTTCCATATTACATTTCTCCTGAATCAGTTTTCAGCGAATTGACTAAAGAAAAGTAAATATACATATCTTTAAACAAAAAGATAATCATAAAAGCTCATGCAGCTCAATGAGATGGAAAAAAGTTAACAAAGGTAGGATTTTGTCTGTTGCAGAGCAGTGTCGAGCTTATAAATAAATCTGCTCCTCCCAAAATGAGGATTGAATCCTTGCAGTCTGATTTTGTTCTTTTCGAACTCGTCAAGCTCTTCATATACCGATTTCTCCTTCCAAAGTTGTGGTTTTCTTAAGGCAACACTATCGATGGTTTCTTAATTTAGCCCAAGAGTTGAGGACCAGTTTACCCATAATTTGTCGAATCTAGCCTTTTATGCTTCATGTTGGAAGCGGACTCTCTCATAATCCTCTGTTTGATCTCGTTCTCAAAGTCGTTAAAAAAGGAGCTTTTATGCTGAAGATATTCTTCACTTCGGTCTCTAAATTCTCTTTTCTTCTGTTCAGGAGAGATTTTCCTTTCAGTCGCAGTACCTCTACCGTTATAAATGTGTTTCAATCCATTTTGTTGTGTAAATGGCGGTTTCGGCCGGCTGCTGCTTCTAATAAAATGATTCTGTCAAAACTTTCGGGGATAACATTATAAAAACCTCTCAGTAAACTGAAGTTTTGACAAGACGATTGAACTATGAGTTGTACGGAGGCTCCGAGCTGGGCTGGCAGACAGCCTTTCAGTTTTTGGAGGTTCGTTTGCCTTAGTTACTTTTGGATTAGTGGCAGCTTCACGGGAGAATGACAAGCGCAACGGGGTATTATCCTTCCGTTCTTGCGGCTGGCTTAGGTTTATTTGCCTTTCTCTGGGCGCACTGCTAGATCTAGGACCACCCATAGAACTATTTATATTCCTGACGACTAGTTGGGGTAAAACGCAATGTCGTATTATGCAGATACCTTTGACGACCCGACAATCTTGGGACTGAATCTGATTATTAGCTACATTCTCAGGCCTAATACATAAAGCTTGTTACACAAAATTTCAGACTCAGAATGTAGAGACTTTTGAGAAGGAGATTGTTCTTGTTGTATACTCTCCCTAGTTTGTTCTCTCTGCTCTGTAGCTTTTGCAAATAGATTCGCGAATATGTCAAAGTAAGCCTGATTGTTGAAATTTCGCTTGATTTCAAAATTGCCATGTTTTGTAATTGAATTGGTCACTTTTAAAGGTATTCCTAAGGAAATAACTCTTTAATGAGCGGAAGAAGAACTGAATCTCGCTACTTCGAGGGTCGGGCATAGGTTCCACGACTTTCTGCTCTTGTATCTTGGGTAGAAATTGGGAATCGCGGCTCTGCAATTGATTTCGCAGATCACGAAAATCATTTGGAAAGGCTGAGACAGTTGAGATGGAGATATCATTTTCTCCTTTGATAAAACCTAAGTCGTCCATATTTCAAGTTTTATTTGTAAACTTAATTCAGGACTCAATAACTCATTTATTTTCTATTATCAACATTAAATATCTCTTTCAAAATACCGTTTCAATTCCATTCCATTCCATTATCTTTTCTTCTATTTCAAAATCACAGGAGAGGTAAATTCTTTTTGAGCACTGAGAAAGACTCCATGAAATTTTATCTTTTCCTGAAGACAATATTTTTATTGAGTATTCTGTAACATTCAATAGTATTTCGATTTTTCAACACTACTCGATGATTTGAAAAATATTCGACTAAATAGAAAACTCATAGTGAATTTTGTTGTTTCTGGAGTGTTTACAAAACTTCGCTTTTTGTTTTCTCCTCCTCAATTCGTTACAAATTTTTCTAATGGTTCGAGGCAACTTGAATCCTTCTCTTTCATCAGATACCTGCCTTTTTTTTTGTCCATCTAGTTCAAATGAAATCGAGTGTGGGAAGAAACACAGCTATCAGTAATTTCACTTTGCTCGGGAAAATTCAAAATTAATATTGAGGATTGCGTTGAGTCTGAAATATATTGAGCACGGCACTTATACTTCTACGAATTGACCCAGTAATTTTTTGCATATATTTCTTTCTAGTGGACGTCCAGATGAGTATAGAAATGATGAACCAGTGATAGACACAGTTAAAACAATTTTTTATATGATCCCACAAGTCATGATAGTGTTCTGCAATAACAATCATAAGATATACCCTGAAACTACGCATCATCAATGTATCAACACGCCAAATAATATTGATCCAGACTCCTTAATTCAATAGTAGCACCTTCTCAGAACCCATCAAACTCATCGATTTCAAAATCTTCATCAAGGTCGATTCCTAAATCATCTGCAGCTAGGAGATTCTTTGGATTTGTAACCTTGTACTTGGAGCTGCTTTCAGCTTTTTGGCCAGTAGTTGTTTCACCCAACCCTTCATTGGTGATTCGAAAATCTTGAGTGCCAAGTTTGTCGTCAGTTTCTCCGAATCCTTTCTCTTTAAAAAAAAAAACAAAACATCAGAAACATGATTATTAGGCACTCAAGTTACTTGCTTTTAAACTATCAAAATTCTCAAATTCAAATTTTGCTCCTCCACTTGTTTTCTGCTGTGCATTCGCACTGTTGTTTGCTCCCTGATTCGAGGTATTTGAGGACGCTTTTCCTGCTCCAAACATGCCAGCTTGCAATCTTCTCTTGTTATAATTATCCAAAAGCTTTCTAACGAGCGTTTTGATCTGTCAGATCAGATTAGAACTATTACCTAAAGGAAAGGCATACTTGATCGGGTGAGACATAAGCAGGATTCAGATGAAGTTTGTGCTCCTCGAATAGCTTCTCGGTGATGGCCTTTGCATCATTTTCAAGAATCAAATCTCGGAGATATATCTGATAGAGTCTCTTCTTTGATTCGTTTTCGTTGACCTTATACACCAGCCCAATGAGAGGAGGGTCGTATTTTAGCACATAATCCAAAGGAACGATCTTTAGAAGCTTTTGGACTTTAGTTGTTTGGTCTTGCATTCAAATTTGATAATACTGAAGTGTTTATCACGAATTCAAATTTTTTATCAATATGATAAATTTCTGTGCTAGTGTCTTGGAAAACGCAAATTTTTTCAAATTCATAAGATATATGTGCACCTGATACTTAGGTTACTTTATCTTAGGAGTTGAGATGAGAGCTCTGGTAAAAAGTATTTAAAATATAAATTCGGTAAATTTAATTCTTAGATAGTTTTGCTATTTCTTGTCTCTACAAGTACGCTTCAAAATTTACTAGCTTATATTCCAGAGGAAGCTGAAACCGTCTCAGATCATGCAGCAAGTCAAAAAAAAGTTTGGGAATTCTTCTTATTCTGTGAGAAGTTGCAGCTTATTTATTGTGATAAGTATTTCTTAACCGCATATAATCGCAAGCACGAGAGGCTTTTCAGGAAATAAATTTTAATTTCGCGTTAGGAGAATGGAACGTTCATCAAACAGTAACAAGATATATTATAAAGTCATTCAACAAAGGCTCAAACCATTCTCAAGTAGTTTTTTCTCTCTCCTCAATTGTTTGTCTTCAATTTCAATTAGGCAATTACATCAAAGTAAAATATTTAGAATATGACGACGATCCCCACAAAAATAACAATTTCTCTGCACAAGAAGGCTTCAACCATGCTCCCCAAAACGATTTAGAGCAACGCAGGCTAAGTCAATACCGCCAAACTCCCACTAATCTCAGACGACCTACTTCGGCACAACTAAACCAATCGTACAATTCCTATCATCATCAACCACAGAGTGTAAACGTGAGTGGTGTTTCAGCAAATGTGGCCTCTCGTAGTGGAAAAAAACAATATACTTCCATCGGTGAAATGATGCCTCAGGCGAAAGGATTACAATGTTCAATTTCTACTTCTGTTCCGAAGCCGACTCGAGTCAACTCAGCCCCGATTATTCGTTATGCAGAAGTTCACACATCCCAACCAGTTTCTCGAGATCAAACAAGAGACGGTATTCAACCTCTTTGCAATACTTACAGAGTCGAAAGTGTTCCTCAGTTGAATAATGGTGACATCAATGTAAATGAAGGCGATAAGAGGCAAATGAGTCAGAGTTTGAGGGTGTCGTTTGATAAAGAGAAAGTTGCACCACGGCGAAACTCGAGACTTATCCTTCCAAATGGCAGAGACTATCTGACATATCAACTCAATAAAGACAGAGTTGGGTGGTGGCATGAATATATAGCTCCTGCGCCTTCTCTCAATCCAAAAAACACTTCGATATCTACACATTTTCAGAAGATCGTTCATAAACCAAAATCTAACATGATATCTCATATAATGCATGCAAAGCGTCCCAAAGATTCAGCAAAAAGCAAAAGCCATTCAAGTCAAAAATCATTTCAGGCTCTATGGGATCGACTCTCTGCGCTGGAGCAAGGAAACGAAATACGGAATTATGCGTACTCTAAGCGACTCGAACGATATGAAGCAAAATTTGAGTCGGATCAAATGATGAGATACAGTCGTCCTAAAAGTGCTTTTCATACGACTAATATGGCGGTGATTGTGCCACAGCAAAGGAAGATTGTTTGGGATGTCAAGAGTAGTGCTAGTGAAGCCAAGGATCATGCTCAGCAAATAAAAGAGCAAATGCAAAGCAGATACCTAAATGTGATTCAAGAAGAAAAGGGGTTCACCCCTCCATCAAGTTCCAATACTTTTATAAAGTATTCCGCTGAAAGATTTACTCAAGATTTCTAGTTGCGTATTTCATATTCGAAGTAATTTAATATCCGAATGAGTATTAACCTTACACTTCCAGCAACACACTCCCCAACCTCCAGCCTCGATATCAATAGTTTTCTGAAAAAGTCTTAGGCACTACCATAAAATACAAACACTAACTAATTTTTGTTCAAAGTATATTTTTCGTATCCGCAGTAAGGAAGAGTTTATTGCTTGTTAATTAATGAATGTTGCTACTTAATCATCTTTTTTTATTCCAATTTGCTGCGGCATAGTTTTTCAATTATTTGTCTTTGAGAAACAACACTCAAGCCTTCAAATTCTTTTGATGAAAGTGAATATTTCTCTAGATTCTATCAGTAAAGCTTATTTTTGTTGTATTATTATAGACTGCATAGAATAATAATACTAACTTGAAGATAATTATATTATAAGTGTGCTTGTTTCACCGATTTTTTCAAAGAAGGAAATAATCTCTATATATATAATTTGTTGAATTTATCTTTCGGTGCTACCAAATACCCATTGAGTCATTATCATTTATAATTGTCAACATAATTTATTTGAGTAAATATTATAATTCGATTCACTATGTGTGCAGTTAAAGCAAATTTTTCATAGAAAATATAACACTGTTATTCATTCTGAATATTTGATGCGTAACCAAAAAAAAAAAGAAAAAGCCGGAGAGTTAAAACTCAACATGTAGGAAGCTTTTAGAAAATGGTACATAGATTACAGCTATCCGAGCCCCCGGATTGCTTTTTCATTGCGCTCTTTTGATATGCCAAATACTGCTCTTGGCCTGGATTGATCTCTTTGAAGATAGCAGATTGCGTCTTGATGAATGATTGCTGGGCCAATTCATTGAATTCTTCATCATTTTCCTCGAGGTCACTAGTCTGTTGTCCCATATAGGAGGATTTCGTGGCTGACCTTGTCAGCACTTTTCCATTCGAAGCGCCTTCCAGGAATTTTTGGAGTTCTTCAGCTTTAAGTTGCATGGATAAAGAGCGATGTTCTCTTCTGGCAGATCCTTCAGGGTCTGGAGCCCCAGTGCCGGATAAAAGTTTATAGGGCAGAGGCTCAATTTGAGAGGTCATATACTCTCTCATTAATTCTTTTTTCTCAGGGTTCTCAGTTGAAGAATCTGACGTAGAGTCACTGACGGCATTTCCCTTGTAAAAGAATTCGTCATTATGCGTATCGAACTCCTTCTTTTCTTCAACAGTATCTGAGAGTTGAGATTTCGTTTGTAGATTTTTTTGCATTTCTGAGGTATTTCTCATAATATTATCTCGAATCACCATAGCTGTCCCTTTTCGGCGTCTTTTCGTTGAATCGATCTGTAATTTTTGAATAAACGGCGATTTATATATGTCTTGCAGATGAACGAGTCGGAAGTTACGGGAACTTTTGTAAATATCAGTAGCTTCTTTAGTGAAGTTTGCAAGTTCTGCCTCGAATTGCGCTTGTTCGAGGTCACCCTTATAAATCCAAGCCATTCTGCCAACCAGCTCCAAGAAAGATTTGAATTCAATTCCAATTAAATATCCTTTTGACTTCAAGTCATTAATCTTGAAAGCAAATTCAAGTTTTTCTTGCATATCTCCTCTCAGCAGCAACGAAGCACAGCTCAGAAATTCTTTAAAGTCCATAAGGTTGTCCTGGTTCATGTCGAAATACTCGAAAAATTTTTCGTAGCTATCCAAAGAAAGCGCCATGCCTCGATCGATTGCGATGTTATGCATCAAATCTAAAAAGACCGGCTTGGAAATTCCTTCTGTCTCAGGAAGAGTTTTCTTGAATTCGACATATTTTTCTTGAATACTTTGGATTTCCTCAGAGGAAAACTTTGTAATCTTTGATAGAAGACTGTAGGTGTGGTCAGACTTTTGATCCCATCTAAGTGTGACTTCTTGTTCGAAATTTTCTTTCAAAGCAATCACTTCAGCTGCGGTGAGGTCGTAGTCTTTTATCTTTTCAATGAGGTACTTTGAACTCACTCTTCGACTAAAAAGCATTCTGTATTCCTTCATCGCAGTAAACTCGCCGTCTAACACAATGTCTTTGATTGATTCGAGTATCGCGAGAGTATATTTCTCCATCAACAGCCACTAAACCAAAGCCAAAAGGTTAGTTTTGTATTTTTTTAGATGATATATTTTTTTTACGTCCTGAGTCTCGAAAAGTTGTCCGAAGATATGGTAAACACACTCTAAATTGAGAATATCGACGTATAGAGGGATTAACAAGCTTGGGAGGACCAGCTCGATGAAATTGCTGATTGTTGCTATACTCTGCTCGTTCTGAACCTTAAACATCTTCGGGAACACTTTAAAAAGAACGTGGTATTCTGCATGGAATCCGAAGAGATTCATCCCTCTTTCAATCCTTGAGAAGAAAAATGGCGGCATAATTTTTTCGATAAGGTAGCAGAAAGCCCAGAAAGCGTTCTCTTCCTCCATGAACATGAGTAAAAAACACACGATCTGATTCATTCCCTACAAAGAAATTGGCTTAGGACCTGTTACTGGCAAGGATATTAATCATACTTGTACATAACCAATATCCGGATTCCTGATACAAAAAGCTTTACAAACATTGATTATATGTGTCCTGCAATCTTCTGTTGATATCTCCTCTTGAACATAGAAAAGGAACTCTCTCATTGAGTAATTAAAAACTCGCTTATCAGTTCTCCCATCAGCAACGTCTTTATAAATCACGACAAAATTATGGTCCTTCTCGTCTACCGTTTGTGCGGATTTAAGGTACTCTTGATAGCTCGCCACTTTTTTAATTTCGCTAGGAGCAAATTAGTCACATTTGAGCCCAGATCAGTTACTCAAGTCCTTCCAGCCGAGCAAGCCAGCCCATCCCGACTTCTGAGTTCGTATTCCATACAATCTTTGACTAATTACAGATAATTTCATTATGGAAAACATTAACTTGATTCCATTGATTACATATGCTTTCAGTTTCAGCTGGAATCTGATGTCTTCCTCACAAATATTGCAAATTCTGTGTGGTTTCTCATCTTCATGCCCTGGAATCTAATTTAGAGTTTATTTCATGATCTTCATCAGAATCATACAATTCTCTTCTTTTTCGCGCAGGTCTCACAAACAAGCTGCTTGCAGCGCTTGCAAGAGTGCCTCTTGAGTAGTTCACCAAACTCCCGAAGACATAGATTGCATTTTTCAGGACCTTCGCTTCCGTTCGTAGTCGCCATCTGAAAGTATATTTATTTATCGATTAGTAGTATTGGATCGCTTATTTTTGGTCGCGAGTCTTGAGGGGTTTAATTTTTATCTTAATCCTATTCAACGTCAAAAGTTACACACTCACAATTGCGAGTAAAATATTTATATTCGAAGAGAGAACTAAGCAACTGAAAAAGTTCTGCCTATTCAGACTTCCTTCTTTGATAGAACAACAAATATGCAGCATTAGTTACAACGTCTTTCTCTGATATTTGACTCACCCTTGTGTCATCGAATTCGTACCACTTTTGAGTCACAGCGTTTTTACAATACGCCGTATAATGACCACCGTTCAGACTTCCATAATGATTGGAAACAGCATATAGATCATAAATAACAGGTTTTCCATTCGTTGAGAGAGTATATTTTTTCATATCTAGCCCAGTCAGCGGAAATTCAATCAAAGAGGTGTTTTTATAATTCCCACTAGCCCAGTAGAAAGGACCAATCGAACGAATTCTGCTAGTCTTAAATCGCTTAAAATGAAAGATCAGAATTTCCGGAAGGCTATAGAGTTCCATGGTTTTGAACGCTTCTTTGTGATCTTGACATTTATTACAGTACCATGCGTTCTCCTTGTCGAGTTTTTCTCGTCTTGTAAAGAGAGACAAGCAGTCATATATCGTATATTCACGGTTGTAGCCTTCTTGAGGGTCTGAGCTTAGGTACTCCTTTGCGACATTGAGGTCGAATAATTCCCATTTAAAGTTACAGTTTATCTTTATCTCGATAACGAAATTATCAAGCGCAACACGCTCGGAGTTAGCAAACTTCTCAAGCGATGTTTGTGCCGTCAATGGCAGAAGCTTTGACTTAGTTAGTTTTTTAGATGATAGAAGCTCTTCTTCACAAAAATACAGCTTATAAGGCCAGTATTTCTCATTAGCTAGATCAAAGATGCTTTTGAATTCTTTTTCTATTTGTGCATCCGATGTCTGTTTCAAGTCGATGATCGGACTATTTTTCATTTTTTGGTGGAGGTTCCAGACATGCTCTCTCATTTTTTTGAAAACTTCGAGGTGGAGCTGTAAGAGAGTATTTTGACTGTTAAATTCGATCAACCTGGCATGCGAAACGAGTTTGTCACTTTCAAAGAAATATTTCGCTTCTGCATAGACATTTACTCTGAAGAGTCTCAATCCTTTAGTCTTGCTAAAGAATTCTGTGCACGGTAGTGACGTTCTGTACATGAAGGGAGTGTATCCCTGCTGTTTAAAGTAGGCTGCATCTACTTTCTCTTTAACGAATTCGACGATTTTTTGATCTTTTTGTAAAACTGTTAGTAAGTAATTTGGATCCTCCTGGAGGATCTTTGCCACTCGAGATTTTATTTCGGAGTGAGGGACTTCATTAGGAATGCTAAAGTTTATTTTAACTAAAGGCTTCTTGGTATCGCATGGGATACAGTGCGCTTCGAACCTAGAATATTCGTCGATTGGAAGAGGTAATGGCACAGTTGCAAATGGATCAAACGTAATTGATATTCTCTTGCAATCGGGGCAATCCAGCCGAGATTTGTATTGCCCATGCATCAACTCTTGGATCTTTGATTGATTACGCTTCAAATGATTAATCCAGCTTTCTCTAGCGGCCTCCTCATCTGTAAGATTCGTTGTGTCAATTTGCTCGACATTGGGTTTTGATTTCACTTTATTGAGGTCTTCGTGCAACCCATCCAGGAGATACGACAATAATTCTCCAGAATCCTGCTGCCCATATCCATAGAACTATACAGTATGGTTGAAACAAATTAGTACTTGACGATAGACAGTGAGTTGTTACTTGTGGTGCAAATTTCCCAATTAACTTTTTAATTGCCCAAGGAGACACAAATTTAGAATCATCCATCCACATTTCTTTCATCCATTCGGAGTAAAAAATAGCTAGCTTCCCTCCTAATCAAAAATGACTTTTAATTGTACAAGTGACTACGCGATTTTTTACCTGCTCCAAGAGGATTTTTAAAATTCAAATCTCGTAAGAACTCATTGTAAAGGAAATAATTCGTGAGTGGCATAGTATTGCTCAGACATTGTAGGGCTGAATTCATGAAGCAGGTATTTCCTAGGTTTTGCAGCCCACAGATACCACGCCTTGACTTTTCGTGAAAATCTTTGTCGACTGACATATCAAATTCTTTTATTGCGATCTGCAGTTCATCCAGTGTCTTTGAGTCTAAACCCAGATTTTGTTTCAGCTTCCGGTCAGCCTTCTCTTTCTTTTGGAAAAGCCAATCTTGATATATCTTATATTCGAGAACAAGGACATCGTCTTCGCTAATCTCAGCGTCCTATGGTGATTATTATATTATTAAATAGAACAAAATCTAACTAAAGCGGATTACCATAATTAATGTGTCTCCTGTAAGTATGGTCCCAGGGATAACGTTGGCTCTACCAATGGAAAATGTCGGAACTAACGTTCGAAAATCTTCGTGAGGGTCGATCTTCCATAGGCGATGCTCGTAGAACTCTCCTTTGCTATTTTCCAAGGGGAAAAATTGTTTGCATAACCCATGCAGTTTCTCGGTTAAGTTGGCTACCGTTTTGTTTATGCTTATATAAGTCACATCAAAAGCTTTTATATCCCTTGGCTGGTTCTGTTGGGGCAAAGGATACAGGATGAAATTTATCTAAAATTCTTTTAGCGATGGCCCACAAAAAGAGAAATTTATACTTTCTGAAGCCACACTTCAACACTTGGTCTCATATCTTTGGGACTTTTGAAGAAGGTGAATCGAGGAATGGGAGTTCCACCATATTTTGAGGAGAAATATTCCCATAATTCTGCGCTAATGATCATAAAGTCCTGATTTTCGAGGAGACCTCTTTTCACAGGTTGATTCGAGTATTGCTCTTTCGATTTCAGATCAAATATTGTGATTGAATCGTCAAGAATGGAGGACTGACTGATATAACCAAAATTCTCGTTGGTTTTATAGTGGTTAGGAACTTGGTTGGTACTGTTCTTTGACACTTCGTTCTCTGATTCAAGAAAGTATTTATTATATTTGACCTCCTTTTTCCAATTTTCGAACCAGTCTACAGCAAGAATGTAAACCGTCTGACCTGCAGATTCACCAATGAAATCCTTTCTAAGCATTTCGTGGACCGTCATCGCCTCCTCTTTGAGTTCTAGGTCAGACCTCTTAATTTATAAACCTCATCAGTCATCAGAATTGTCGACAGAATTGTTACCTGACCCTTCGTTTTCAAATACTCCAAAGCGTCGGTTTCTAACTGATTGATAGCGTCTTGTGTTTCGGGTTTCAGACCTTTCATCTTTCGCAGCCTTCCAAGAATGCTTTGAATTTGTTTCTCGGGATCATCAAAATTCTTTGTGTAAATTCTGCATCTTAACTCATACGAAAGAAACTCTGCGATAATCTCTTGGTCCTCTTCTTTGGCTGTCTTTTCTATAATTTCTAGGGAGGTTTTTACGGAAGTCAGGGCTTGTGAGTAGTGTTTTTCATCATAAAGCGCTCTTGATTGGAGAATTAAGGCTTCAGTGTTATGCGGCGACAAGGCCAGGACTTTTCGAACATAAAAAAGCACTGCTAGATTAAGATTTTTCTTCTTGCAAGTCTTAGCAAGTTGAATATAGGCTTCTGACAAATCTTTTTTCTCAATGAAATTAATCATACGGGAAGATGAATTTGTAGTGTATTATCAAACTTATTGAATCGGATAGATTAAATACATTTTAAAAAAAATAAGCAGTGCAAATTATAGAAACACTCTGAGGCATTTTAGACTTTCATTAAAGAGGAGAAAGTAACACCGATTCAAAATTGTTACGGACTTTGCTGATCTCTGTCAACCAACCAATGCAATTATGTAATTGCTAGTTCCTAATAATTCATTAGGAATGAATCTCGCTAAATTTATATCAAATTGGCATAAAGATTTGAAATTTTAAATCCGGGAAATTTCAGAAATGATGGAGAAAAATGCTATGGAAGACGAGACCATTGGGTTCAAGATCGATACTCTGATTGATGAAACTCACCAAGGCAACGTCAAAATTTGGAAGATCAAACATGACGGAAAGCGTGCTGTGCTAAAAGTCTCTTGAATTGATCCGAAATCTCAATATTCATGCATTATTTTAGGGTATTTTGAGGTCATATCTCGATACGCAGTCTAAAGTGGATCACGTATTTGGAGAGAGAAAGGCTCTAGAGGAACTGTCGCATCCAGGAATCAATAAACTGTATTTTTCACTGTGTTACCCTAGTTATATTTCAAACACAGCATTAAGCCTCAGAAAGATGAAAAGCACATATATTTCATTTTAGAGTTGGCGTATGGATGCCCACTTCACCAGCTTATTAGATGCACGCTCGGATTGTCAGTTCCATTTGTGAAACTAATTGGAGCTCAAGTAATTTTCTTGGTTAAATGGAAACTTGATTCAACTCAAAAATGTAGCTCTGTTTAATCTTAGAGTACATCCATGGTAAAGGTTACATATATCGTGACCTTAAAGCTTCGAATGTAATTGTAAATCGTGACGGCAGAATTAAACTCGTGGACTTTGGATTTGCGAAGAAGCTTGAAAAAGGAAGGTAAGTGATTTCTTAAGTCTGCCTCTCTTAACAATGCTTATCAACATAGGACCAATAGTTTATGTGGAACAACACATGCAATGGCTCCAGAGTTTTTTAATGATCTCGAAAGCGGCTATGGAATCGAAGTTGATTATTATGCCCTAGGAATACTGCTATACGAATTAATTGAAGGGTACTACCATTACTATTATATTTGAAAAATTTGCTCAACCAATTTCAAGGCAACCTCCGTTTGGATATGAGAATGAAAACAACCCTGACATTCAGAAAAAGATATTGAAAGGGATTGATAAACAGCATTTTGAGCACTTCGATGATAAAGACTTAGTTGATTTGATTAGTAAATTATTGGAGGTAAACAACTTTCTCATCAGGAATCATGACAATTCGATTATCACCTAGCCTGACAGAAAATGCAGATTAGGCTGCGCAATGGGAATGGGAATGGAGGAAGTCAAACAGCATCCATTCTTTAAAGGAATCGATTTTAAGGCTTTGGGAAAGTTCCTTGCAGGCGAAAAGGGAGCTGGCTTTAACCCTCAAGACTATGACCTTGCGAGTTTCGTTGATGATATTGGTAGCTTTCAATTGATATTTCTCGAACAGGGTGTCTAATTATTTCGAGTAGAAGTGTTAGGTATCAATGATGACGCGGAGTCAGAGGATGAGCTGCCGGATTTGATCTAGATATTACACATATTTATGCATAAGATTTGGAAGAAATATATGATGGAAAGATTGTGGATTCGTTAAGGTCTCTGTTCGTAAATGGATTTGAAATAAAGATATGCAGAAATCGAGATACAGTTTCATCCTAAGAGTTTTTAAATCAAAATTCTGTCGAACTTCTGACTGATAGATATGGATCAATTAGATACAAAGAGGTAATAGATCGGTCACTACTCACGTATCATTCGGCCTTCTCTTTCATTTTTTCCCTTCGCAATTAAATATTGTTGAAAATTGTGATGGTAGCAAGTTAAAATTACTATAAGAATAGTTAATTTCTTGCAAAAATAAGGATCTTCGGTAACGAGAAATTCACCCACTTTTCAAGGTGATCAAATCAATGATAAAGTTAGGTGAAGAGGGTTTACTTTGAAAAAAATACAACATAAATTTTAAGTTATTTTATATCAGATAACTTTTAGTAACAGAATGAGCATCGTATTACTCTCGAACGACCTTGACGTCGTCTTGATGAGTGAGATATATCAAAACCCATATCCACAAATTATGTACCATAAAGAAGTCCTTCCAGAATCCGGACCTACGGCGGTTTTATCAATGCAAGTTGCGAATCACATTATAAATAAGATCATAGAAGTCGGAACTCACATCTTAAAAGAACACCGTTTTAATAAATTAGTGATTCCGCGTACAAAGGATACTTGCTTTTCTCTTATACATTCAGTCCTCGCATCCGAATTCATACTGCAAGAATCACCTCCAGACCACATAAACGATGACGCTGAGCCTGTAAATCAACATCCAAAACACATTGTAATGCATAATTTTAGGACCTTGATACCATGGATAATTGGGGTAGATATCACATTAGTTTTCAAAAGAAGTCAGAGCTTGATCAAAAAGGCAAGGCTATTAATGATGACTCGAAGGCTGAAATTTTGTTCATGGATTAGGCAAATTCGATTGGGAGTTGGCCCAAAAAACCGGAGTAATGCCAATTGATGGTAGAAAACAGTATACTAAGGCACGAGAAAAAGCAAAAAAACATTTAAAAGTATGTCTTCTATCTTTCATTATTGAAAGCTTTTGGTCATTTTTTGCACAGGAATTTGAAAAGCAAGAAGTCCCTCAACCTGTGGATCTTCGTGAAGAGGAGATTTCCGATAAATTTGAAGGTATAATTAGATGATGAGAAGGATTCGGAGAAAAATATAATATCAATTTATTAGAGAGACTACGAGAAGAAAATGAAAAGAAATTAATGAAGCAAGAGAAAGAGAATGACCGTCAGAGGCAAGAAGTAATCTTAGATCGTTTGGTTGTTAAATGAAACCATTTCATCATAGCGAGCAATGGAAGCCTCTGCCAAATTGAAGAACATGAGCAAAGACCGAAGTAAAAGGTTCCACACCTTCGATTTTGACGGAAGAGTAATCTTCCTACGTCCGATCAATCAAGATTCGCTCCCACCTCCCTCTTTTCAAATTGAGTAAAACCTTACCACGCTCCATTGCTCATTCTTGAAATCATAACGATACCTAGTTCTCATATTTTAGAGTCAAAAACTATGGTCTTTTCTAGGAGGGAGGCTCCAAAAATTATGGAGGCAGCATCGAATGGAGGTCCGAAGAAACCTGAAAAAGAAGTATCATTACCTGGGACTGTGATGCCTTTCAGGCCAAAGCAAAAAGCCGTCACGGACGATCGAGAGCTGATCAATGAGATGAAAAAGTACAAGGAGCCTTTATTATGGGAGACACTTCAACCTACTGCCGGCGTGGTTCTTCGAGAAAAAGGAAAAGAAAAGCAAGGCCCAACCTTTAGCACAGGTCTCTCGGCTAATTCTACTATGAATACCTTCAAAGTTACAAAGACAGAGTATCAAGATAATATGCGCTCTGGAGTCATTGTTAGAGGAGGAGATCGATCGAATAGCCAGCCTCAAGTAAAAACAGGGCATCTTGAAGTGCCTCTGAAAACAATTTCTCCGATCAAACAATCAGGCGGCTTGAAGAAAAAATTTACATTCCTACCTCCGCTCGACTTGCAAGAGCAAAAGCCTGAGATTACTGTACATTCATCAAGGTTACTAGACACCTTGATGAATCCAAATGAAAGCACAGCGCAGCTTTCTGCGTTTTCATCTCGAACAGATCGACAACTTCTCAGCACTAAAAGCGTGAGTAAGACAGGCATAAAGAGCTCTGAAGATCTTACAATGAAAATGAATACAGTCGATGAGTTCAATATGCACATCTTGCATGCAAGTGACTGGGGAAAGCAAGCGAATGTTAACAACACGCATCAAAATCCATTAACCTTCCCGAAATTACGCCGGCATGGACCTAATTTAGGATTTAAATTGAAATTGCCCCGTGAAAGAGATTTTAGACGCAGCGGCGTTCATACTCCAGCTTCTCCACTAAGTTCTTTGAGGGAATCTAAAACTAAAGATTTCTTTTAAAATAAAACACTTTTCCAGGTTTCTGATAGTTAAGCTGGCTTATTACACGTATGTATACTTTTGTTTCAGTTAAGGTTTTGGTTTGCTTTTTTGTTGTTTGTTTGTCAAACCGTAACATTTTTCTCCTAATAACATTTTTTGGTCCAGTCCCATTTGAAAGTTTTTTCCATTATACACAAAATGTATGCTCTATTTAAAGTAAAGAAGAGACGTATATTTGATAATGTGACACTCGCTACGCGTCAAGTTGATGAATTTCGTTGTATCATACCAATTGAAAAGAGCAGCGATCAATTCTATTGAAAAGGAATTAACAAAGCTTCGCTCTCAGGTATTAGAATTTTTTGAAGTGCAAAATTTATTATTTGGAAAATAAAAAAAGATTTACTTCAGAAAGAAAAATCATCCGATGGGATGATCGACCAAGCTCTCTTTTGCAGGTAGCTTTTTGTTCTTTGTATTACAAACAACTATGATGACAGTAAATTTGCGTCAGGGGACGCTGATCTATTTGATGTGAATAGCAAATGCTGAGTTGAAAAATCCTTTTTTCTTTTCTTCCTTATTTCCTCAATTTATTTGCTCTTGCTAGCACCCGATGCATTTTTGCATCAGAGTGGAGACGTACTTATCAAAATAGTCATGGAACAGACTAAAAGCTCGAAAGTAAATCAACAGAAGAAGAAGAGACAGTTGGTCGGTCCATGTTAATTAGTCAATTCTTGATAATATATAGTTGAATATAGTAAAAAAATGCATAATTAACATGTTGCTTATTTTCATTCATTAATTAAACTACCTAAAACTCATTATACCCACTACCCATTACTAAAATTTCCACACGTTCCCGACTTTCGTCTATTTTCTATCGATCTTAAGCTTTTTCCTTCTTTGTGGACAGACCTAATATCACTCAGTATTTATATTAGTTTCACTTAGTAAATCAACTCATAAATACTCTGAAGATTCAAATTAAGAATTAAAACCTTTATGTAATGCAAAATTTATAATCTATAAATATTTCAGTGTCTATAATTCTAATATTTGAAAAAACTGTAAAGGTATGTAAGTCTGACAAAGGCTCTTTTAGGCAATGAGATAAATTTCAACGCTATGTTTGGAACACTTTCTGCTTCGTAATCATATGCTCATTTCACAGAATCGTTGTAGTGGTAAATATGATGATTGAAATCGAAACTTTCTGCACAGCTTCCCTCGTAATCCGAGGCAACTAGTAGTTAATTAATACAAAGAAATCATAAGGTAAAGCGTGATATTGCTTGTATTGAATCCAAACTATTAATACACAATTAATTAACACCAAGGAGTCTCATATTTCTCTTTTTATTTGCCAACTTGAGATTTTTCAAAGTTTGTCTAGCCTACAATTTAAAAATCCGTATCACTGAACGTGCTTAAGATTTTCATCAATTTCAAGGAAAAATTAAGTTTTAAGTCCCATTGATCTCTTGCCCTCAGAAATTCTGTGGACTTGATTCGAAGGAACATTAGTTGCAATATTTTCTTTTCTTTCAGAAGCAAACTCTATGACAGCTCTCAATGGCCACAATAAAAAAAAAAAGAGGGTAAAATACTAACCTCTCATCGAAGGAATACATACTACTTTCATTATAATTTCTGGATTATCTGAGGGAACCACAAACAATAAGCGATGCTGTCAGCCTGAGTCACAAAGTTCATTGTTCAGGTTCAAACTTGTTGAAAATCTTTGAGTGAGAATCGATAGACCTGATCTAATGATGACTAACCAAGCTTCACAAATGGAAGAACCACGGACTTCATTCGCTCTGAATCAAATGTGCTTGTATGTTGTTCTCCTCATACAGTCCCCGAACGACCACGAGCATTAGCAATTCACAATTTTGTAAATCTGCGCAACAAATGATTTTATAAAAGCAGTTATACATTAAAGCGACAATAAAAAGTTTTGAGTCTAACTAAACATTCCACCCCGGAGATAAAAAACATGAGTGAGTCTTATAATAAATACACTTCGGCTTTTAGTAGCGCTGCCCCTCGAATCAAAGAAGACGTCCGCATCGATGATACTTCGAAATTTCTTCAAAAGATCAGGAAGTTCAAACCAAAGTTCGCTGTGTATAATACTATATTGTTGAGCGGACTTGATTCGATCCGACTTGCAGACAATCAAACTTTCACAACTTTAAAGAAAGAACTCATTACATTCAACGACTTGGTCAAAGATGCGCTAGTCTCAAAAAAACAGATACCAGATTATGGCTTCAAGAGTGCTCTTTTAGATGGAGTGAGAAACCGTCTGCGGGAAATCTGCCAGACTGAAGACCATAACCTCCAACTAACGCTGCTAGAAAGAACTAATAAATGGTACGAGAGTCAGCTTGCCAGAAAAGAAGGCATCCGCGAAGGTCCTGGAGGAGGACGCTCGGCATCAGTTGGGACAAAGAGAGATGGCTCTGTGGAAAAAGAGAATTCTTCTCTTGGCAAAAGTTTCATTCTTCCACCAAAAACCAAGCGAGATCCGCTTCCTAGTGAATTCCGTGAAATTGTGCTTCGAGACTATGAACAAGGAAACAGGACTTTGCAGGGCGATTCCACACCACCATATGAAAAGTAATTTGATTGGCTTGTTAATTGTGTGCTTTACAAATGTATAGGATCAAAGAATACGAAAGGAAGCTCCCCGTAAAGGTGCAACATGTTCGAAACAATGACGGGACTCAAATTTCTGTTTCAATCCCAGATAGAATATCTACATCTCCCTACCGTCACTACGATCCGTCGTTCCAAGGCAGCAAAGGCCAGTTTTCTCCTGATGTTTCACCAATGCGAAATCACGCTTCTAACCGAGAATCAATAACGAAAGAAGCCGAGGAAAAGCCGAAAGAAGGTGGCGAAGAGCAGGCGAAACCGACAGAGCTATTGAAACCTGAGAAAACTGAAGAGGAGAAAGATGAGGAAGGGGAAGATGATGGAAAAGAAGGAGAAGATGATGAAAATGAGACTCCAATGGTCAAGTTTGATGAGAGGAAAGTGTTTACTGAAGATCGAAAGGTCGGCATGGTTTATTTGCAGACTGATCAACTAGTTCCAATTGAAAAACGGTCGAATTACGTTTACCACCAGCCAAAAGGAGACACTACTGAGCTCGACCTTGAAAGACGTTATAGAGAGTATCTCCATAAGAGACTCATGGTAAAACGTGAGCAAGAAGAAATGGTGACAATGATGGATGAATGGGCTCATGCGAAAAGTCGCATCGATGAAGATATCTCACGCAGGAATGAGTCTATGAGGTATACTTCGCGATTCGAAAGACGAGGCTGGAGTCTTGATGCCAGTAGGAGTGGAGTTAAAGCAGGTGTTTATAGACCTGATAACTCTCAGCTGCATCCTCACGGATTGCGAGGTGTGCTTCCTGGCGCAGTGCATCAAGAGGAGCGCGTTCTTGGTAGGAACAGAGTTGATTTGAGTAAAATCGAAACCCCTCAGGAGATTGACACCACTCGTGAGAGTATCATGAATCAGGTGAGAGTGGTTATATACAAAGAGGAGCGAAAAGAAGCTGGAGAAGTACAACACCAACCGAAATTAATCAATTACTCAACAGGAAGAGTTCTTAATAGCCTGGATGGTGAAGAACGGCGTGGGCGCACAGTATCTGTAGAAAGGGAAGCAGGCAAGAAGAGGATCGCAAGAATTAGAGAGCTGCACGGCAGTGTGATTAGTGCCACAGATTCAATTCAAGTAGAGCAGAACGAGGAAGATCGTCGAGTTCTCTCTATGTCGATTTATGATCCAATGCATAATCTTCAAACAGGATACCGAAGACTCTCAGAGACTCTCTCGAGATTTGATAATGCAAGACTGGTTAATCAGTCAATAAATGAAATAGACGCCATTAAGAGAAAGGCAGCACAAAATGAAATCCCAATCCAAATGAAGGCATTGACGTCGTCTCTGCTTATTCCAACACCAGTTTCTCGAACGAAACTTCGCCCATTACCGCAACCAGGTGGCGCACTGATGGCTAATCCATTCATAAAAGAAAAGAAAAAAGGTCGTAAATGAGTGTGTCTTTATAATCTTTTTTTTTGGGTCTCAGTTTTATCCTCTATGACACTATCCTTTGTTGATTTTGTTGATTCGGATCAAATAAAGAGGTCAAGCTTTCTATAAATACCCCAGTGTTTAGAAAGTACCCCCTCTCAGCTAGCAAGGCTATTTTAAGCCTATAAGTAAAGAATAAAGAGATACCTCGATCAATACTTAATAATCGAGAGAAGGAATATTGATCTTTCAAGGCGTTTTCATTTAAATAAAAAAAGATAAATACACGGCTTCTGTCTCAAGACTGAGTTCTATATTTTATTTGCATTTTGTCTCTCTTTAGTATCTTAATAAATCGAAACAAAATGTTTATATTAAAAGGAAAGGGAGGGTCGCTTTGCAGGCTTCTACGGGCAAAACCAGATCTGTACAGCATAACCAAATATGATTTTAGCGGCGAGAAGGAGGATACAACGAAAACAAAGGAGCCAGTTATAAAAGAAAGTATTTATGACCTAAACGTTGCTCAAAAATTTGTCAATGGCAATATAAAGTAAGACTCCCGCTTTGAGGAAGTCTAATGAGGCTAATTACTACTTAGAAAGTTTGACTGGCCTACCTATGTGATAGCTCGCTACTACCCTTCAGCAGTGTACGACGCAGCTCTTACCTTCCATTGGTTCTACCACGAAATCAGCAGAATCGTTGCATCTACACGTGAGGTGTCCCTGGGAGTGGGAAAACTCAATTTTTGGCTGGAATCTATCGACAAAATATACGAAGATAACCCCGTCAAGGAACCTCTTTCAATTTGTCTCCATCATCACTGCAAAAAACATTTCATTCCAAAGCATTTGTTGGTCAAATTAGTGAATAACAAAGTATTCACAGAAAAAATTTTCACCCTTATGCGTTTGAATGATAGATTTACGAAATGAACACTCCTGAAGTGGCTGACTTGGCTCAATTTGAAATTATTTCAGAGAACAACCGAACAAATCTGATCCTATTAATGTTGAAGTTGCTTCGAATTGACTTTACGAATAACGATAAGCTGATTACTGCTGCCGAATATGCAGGTAAACAAAAAAACCATCGAAATAATTTAATTTTCATTTCTCAAAGGGAGAAGCCTGGGCATGGTTGATTACATCAAAAGAGTCCCACATGCTCTCAGAAAGTACAAGCTATACCTACCAGAAGATATTTTAAGAAAGGTAACTTGATAGAATGCCTCTCTGGGCTGAGTTTTCTTATATTTAGAACAATGTTTCTGTGAGAACATTATGGAATCGTATTGATGGAAAGCCTAGGGAAGAGCTAAACGATGTCATCTTAGAGTACGCTTACAAGTTAATTTCAAAAGATGTGACCATTTTATATAGGGTAGCAGCACATGCAAGGATGCATTTACAAAAAGCGCAGGAATTCCAGAACGATCTCCCTCCTCAAGCCTTTAGAGCTTTCCTCCACTGCGTAAATCCTGATATTAGTGATCAAATTAACTTTTTAATACAGGTGGAAGCAGAAATGTTCTTCGAAGAGCTGGAAAAGGCCGATTTCAATATATTCGCTCCTGGGCTGCATTCTCCTTCTTATATGGTTCTTCCATATAGAGTATTTACTGCTGCCAGGGCTAAGAAGTTTACATTGAAATAATTTTAGAAACCATGATGCATAGTACATTGTTGACTCCGCCTGTAATATCTGGTTCTTTTTGAGTTGTGAAAATAGAATTGTGTTTAAATGACACCAATGATGTTTTAATACCTCTCTTAGCTACCATAACATTTCAAGCAAGAGATAACTCTCTTGAATCATGTCTTGATCCAACTCTTAAAGTATGGATCTTGGAGCAATTGGAATACTTGAAGAACCAACTTAATTGTTTCAACTCATAAGGCCTAAAGCACATAGCATAGTTCACTTATACTAACAAACTTATTTATCTTGATATCATAGTTTCTCCACTTTAAACTGTGCTTTTTAACTATTTTTGGGGGAGAAGATTAAACGAGAATTTGAGAGCCAGGTTGCTAAATTCTTATTTCTACCCAAGCGCCCTTGAGTTCTTTTTGTTAGTTAGCTACAACAGTATATTTGGAAATAGGAACTATTGACCCGATTGATGAATAGCAAAATTCACCCAATATGTCAGGCCGTGGGGCTTGTTTAAAGCCAAGTGGCATTGTAGGTTGATGTTCTAGCCAACTCACACCTGAATAAGTTATTTGGCAAAATCAGGCTTGACCTGTTCATACTATATCGTTCAGTTTTTATTTCGTATTTACGAAACCATAAAGCCCTAAATAATTTTATTGGGATCTCAATCCACTCCAATAAAAAAAGGTATAATTCGCAAATTTTGCACCTCAGAAAAAAAGAAATCCTGGATCAATTGCACGAATTAATTTAATTGAATAAAACTCACAACTTGTCAATGAGAACCAGAAGCAGTTTTCAGAAACTTATCGGAGAGCTCAAAGACTCGAAAATGTGCCATTTGAGCAGCGACGATGAATGGCCTACCAGAATTCTGCGAAAAGAAGAAATCCATCATCCAAAACAGAACTCAGACGACAAAAATGAGAATAATACTCCAGAAGATCCAAATTATGGTTCGCGTTGCAGATTTCTGGATGATGAAGAAATTCATTCGATTTTAAAAAGGAATCTCAACACAACTTATATTAAGAAATATATTGACACTGTATTATCCTCAAATACCTCCGAGAGTCTTCTGCGAACCCTGCCTATACGCCATTCCTCTATGACGAGATACGAAATCAAAGATCTAGTGAGCACAGATGTAATGAATAGGCTGCTTGTAGAAGAGAAAAAATGGGTAGTTGCCACAATCTTGAGATTGAACTTATTCTTGTAAACATGTAGGCGGATTATAATATCAACGTGCTGCTGAATCAAGTGCAACATCTCTATAGGAATGAAAACAAAGACACAATGGTAAAAAATTTGTAAGCAGAGAATGATATCTTTAACTATGACTAGAAAAAACTACTTGAATCGTTTGGACGATTATTGGTTACATTTTTGGTGTCTAATATTTCCGATCTCAAATATAATCGCTGCAAAATCATGATTGAAGAGATTGACAAGCTCGAAACTTATTTTTATCATAAGTTTTCTCAGGTCCAAGCACTTTCATCTCCATTGAGAGCCAGGAAGTTTCAATCTGTGGATCTCCCGCATGATGATCCCCTACTTGACTTTCAGAAGATTCCGAGTATGACTTCACCACTTCGCAAAGGGAGAGGTGACAGACTGGATCCAGAGGCGCAAGCCTCGTATAGGTAACTGATCCATTTTGCCGTATGAGTCAAGTAACTGTTGATTTAATTCTAGCGAATATCGGAAGGTCTTTTTAAAGGCGCAATATATTCTTTGTAAGATCGGGCACACTATCAACTACTATCAAATGAGTAAATTTATTTTATTTGGTTTTTTCTGAGAAGTGACTGTTCAAAAAAGATAATTGTCTTTATGGCACACATCAAAAGACCTACGAAAACATTGTGAAACAGCCACTGGTTTATGGAAATAACTTGACTGCAACAAAATCGAGAGGGTCAAGAGGATCTGATTCAGATTCAAAAGATTCCAGATCTTCTCAAATAGGTTTTTATATTGCAAATATTCACCACTAATTTTTTTTTATTTTAATCAGATGCGAATTATTTGCTTCAGGCAGATATCGAGGCTGTTGGAAAGACTTCAACAATAACCACTTTTCTTGACAAGAAACTCAATTTATATGAGGAGCAACACTCTGAGACCAATCTAGTTGAAAAAGAAAAAACATTAACTTGTTTTCTCACGATGAAAGCAAAGAAATGGATTGGGCAACATAAAAAGTAAACATCTATGACTTGGACCTCGTTAATCTATAATTTTAAAACTCCAGAATGATTGTCGAACAAAAACGGAGAGAGCTCGAGCGAACAGCAACTAAGAAATTAAAGGATCAACAACTTGTTTGTTCAATTTGCGGAAAGAACTTGCCTGCTGAGAACCTGGCTGATCATTCCACGTATTGCAGACGAAGAATGGAGCTACGAAAAGAAATAGACAACATACATACTTCAATTGGAAATGATGTTTTTAACGCAATTCAAAATTTTCGTGAGATGAGCACCAAAAGCAGAATATTAAAGTACTATCTATAATTTTCTGAGAGGTAGTCAATTTAATCTATCCCTCTCTCTCATAGGAAGGATATTCAGAAACAAGAGCAGAGATTGGAATCCACATTTACTCCTGCGAATAGAAAAAGCAAGAACTCTGGTGCTACTTTTTCGAGCTACCTTGAGAAGCAAGACACCAGCTTCGAGCAGAAATCAACTCTATCAACTTGCGATCAACTACCCTCAGCCTGTGACCAAATACTCAGCAATGAAAATGAGCCGAGCCTGAGCATTATGAGAGTTTGTTCTGATACCACTCAAACTGGTCATGTCTTTGCAGAGAACTCACCTCAAAGTATCCATTCACCTTCCCTGAAAAAAGCTGGGAAAAAGCTCGGAAGGTCGAATACTTTCAACAGCGAAATTAACGTGGACACGATCCCTGAAGAAGAAGAAATTTCGACTCCGGTTGCCAGAAGGTCCGATACTAAATTCTTGACTCAAGAAATCAAAGAGCTTGAAGTCATTGAGGAAAAAGAGGAAGCAAGCACTCAGCACCCGAGACAAGCGAAAGTCTTGCACATGCAATTCGAAGATGAACCCGAAGGAAATGAAGAAGAAACCACCACCCAAAGCATGCATGAGTCGAGAGTAAAAGGTATAAGTAAGAAACATCTGGCCTCTATTCTGGACGAAAAGCAGTATTATTCAGATAATCAACTCAGAAGACACGATTTTTCAGAAGATTCATGCGATCTTACTCAAAAGCCTTCCTCACTAGAAAATAATGGCACGGATAACGAGCATGGCGAGGGTAGACCTACTAATTCATCCAGACCCAAGCAACTCGTTTTCATTGATGAATCTTATCTTTCCTGTGAAGATTATCGATCTTCTGATCTATCTCTGCAGAATTGTCAATCCGAAGAGTCCGATGACCATCAGGAATATGTTAGACAGAGGAATTATTCCATTGGCAGCAACACTAGTGCCTCCAAATCTCGTTTTTATGTGGAAAGAAAGCACAGTTTTAGCCGGTTTTCAATCTCAAAAGAGGGCAATGAAGATTCTAGAAACGAGATCGAAGATGATGACTCAAATACAGTGGAAAGACCCGAAGGCAAGCGTTTGACTTCCCCAATGGTAGACAACAGGCTGTCCACGAAGAAAAGAGAATCTGTGAATAGATATGGCCAAAGAAAGCAAATCATAACGAAACTTAAAGAATCGAGGAAGGCCCTATCAAACGCTTATGCAAAAATGGAAATATGCGACCTTATTAAATCTGCTAGCAAAGAGTTTGCCTCTCAAAGCGAATTTAATATTCGTAATTCATCTTATTAGAACCAATCTAATTTATTTTTAGAAATGGAAATGTCATTGAATCAAGCTCGAATAAAATTAGGCGAGATCGAGAAAAAATATAAAAATCCTATCATCAGTCAGAGCCCAGATATTAGTCATTTCTTTACTCACGTAGAGGTAAAATATCAAAATTGTTCTGTGCACTTATGAGTAACAAAGGAACTAATCGAAAAAGCGAAAGAACTGAGCGACATTCAAAAGAAAATGGAGCAACTTGAAGCAACTGAAAAGAAGTCCTCACCTCAGCATCCGCTAATGAAAGATGGCAAGTCAAAGTCTTTCAGGCAAAAGAATGGCCTTAAGATCGCAAAGCTGGATATTGAATCTGCTAAACAAAAGATGTTTGATATGTCTATCCAGTCTCCTTTAGCTCTGTCATCACATAAATCCCTTCGTTCGATGCAGCTGCCAGGGTTAAGTGAGGATAGTGATGCTTCCTTGGACGCAGGCCACAGCTCATCACCAAAATATACCCCGAAACTTTCTTCGAAGCCAAATCAATTATTTAATCATGAGTCCTCTCCGCTTTTACGAAGTGTTCAAAAGAAGAGTAGCTGGGGTCAATCAATATTTTCTAACCAAAACCAGCAACAGTTCAGAGACCATTCTTCTGATGCATCTGATGAACCGAGAAGGACTACTCCTCATAAAAAAAGCCTAATGTATGAGATAAGGATTTCATCAACGGAGGAAGTCGTCAAAAACCTGTCCAATTCCTATGTGGATGCAGAAGACTCTGGGAATGAAGGCAAGCACAAATCGGACATGAACGAGCAACCAAAATTAGAAAACGAGCCTCTCCATCTTCAAATTCTTCCAGGTGCATCAGAAAACGGAACCAGTGGTGTAGAAGACTCCTCGGGGTTAGAAAACTCCCAATCACCAGTATCAAATCGCGTGTCTGTACTTTCCATTCCTACTGGAAAGCTGAGCATTGAAAAAGGAAACTCTCCAAATGCGTCCTGTCATATCTATGAACAACTCGAATCGAGGTTGTCGCAACCTACAAAGCCAGAGAGCACAAATAACGTTTTAGATCAGGTAGAATCCTCACCAAATCAGCAGACACAAGAGGAAAACAATCATCAAAATCAGATGGACTCTGAAGCGACAGCAACGGTGACAGGAGAATCTTCAGAAACAACCTTAGAACAAATTCCGTCGCGATCTTCTGAAAGACTACGAAACTCATTCCTCGTTTCTAAGTCTCGCTCTATAGATCAGCCTAAACGGACATCATTTCGGATTAGCCCAGTCTATGATAATAATCCAACTATTGAGCCAGAAACGAATCAGCACACAACCAATACTCAAGATTCCAATGACAACATCGATACAGAAGAGCAGCCTGTACAGGATATAGCAGAGAATCCAATTAATAGGGTTAGTCTTCGGCTTACACTTCCAAAACTCAGAGCAAATGAAAATATTAATCTCAAATTAAAAGAAGAAAACTCTAACAATAACGACGATTCACAGGATTCGAATTCAGCTTCAGAAAATGCAGCGCAAGAAGAGGTGAAGAATGTCAGGGTTGACCGTAAAAACCGGAAAAGAACAGGATTTTTCCTTAACCCAAGAGCGTTACTGAAAGCAAACCTCATCAAAAAACACAAGCAAGTCTCCTCAGATGAAAACCCCCAAGAGGATGAAGAGCAAGGGAATCTAACCGAGAGAGCTGTTAAACAAAACAGAGTCACACAATTGATTAATGCGGATTCTGATGACTATGAGGAAATAGTGGATCAACCAGCTCTAAACGAATCGATTGAACAACTAGAAAGAGGTTTTTATAGCGATTCTCAAGTGAAATACAGCTATTGGGAGTCCACAATTCAAAAAGAGTAATAATTATATTATTCCGACAAGAAAAGCATCTAACATGGTTATTTTTTTAGAGACAAAAATTTCATCGGCTTCAATGACTTTGAGCTAATTAAGCAGATTGGAAAAGGTGGTTTTGCCAGAGTCTTTTTGGTGAGAAGAGTGAAAACCGGCGAGATCTATGCAATGAAAATGATAAATATTGCTGAAAAGGTAACAACGACATAGCACTCTGAAGGCTTATATTCTTAACTATAAAAACTTGATAGCAAAATAAAAAATTCCAAAACATTGAAAACCTCAAGAAAGAGAAGAAAGTATTGGATATGCTTCGAGGAGACTTCGTTGTTAAAGCTGTTTTTACTTTTCTTCATGAACAATTTCTTTGTTTCGTAATGGAGGTTATGATGGGTGATTTCGCTCATGCCATTGAAGAACGTGGATGCCTCGAAAATCATGTAGCGAAATTTTACATTGCTGAAGTCGTGCTTGCTGTAGAATATTTGCATGGTCTTGGAATAATTCACAGAGACTTGAAGCCGGAAAATCTCCTCTTGGACAGCGAAGGACACATTAAACTCACTGATTTTGGGTTATCTGACTCAGGAATGGAATTAAAATTGCGCGAGTCGAAAATAACACATCCAAATACACCTCATCCTAGTCGCATTAGCCTCGCAAGATCAGGAGATACCTCCGAAAACTTTTCTCCGACAGATAGAAGATCACAAGCAACAAATCCTGAGGAAAGTGAAACTCTCAGAATCAGATCCAGAGACGATGATGGTGATGAGGATGAAGAAAAAGCAGGAGACGATGTAGCAAGAAAAACCATCTGCAAAAAGAAGGCAAGACTGATAGGCACTCCGGATTACATGGCTCCTGAAATTATACAAGGAAAATCAATTAAGAACCCAGAATTGGACTGGTGGAGCCTTGGTGTGATGATGTTTGAATTTTTGACCGGTATTCCGCCTTTCAATGATGATAGCGTTGATAAAATCTTCGACAATATAATGGGACTAAAAGTACCTTGGGACCAGCTTACTATAGGTACTTTGAACTTGAAAACCTTTTTTCTCATTTCATTCTAATTATTAGGCACTGGAGAAGATGAAATCCATCCTGACGCTGCAGATCTGATCAAAAAACTTTTAGTAATTGACCCCGAAAAGCGTCTAGGAACCAACGGTGCTGGAGAGATTAAAAAACACCCGTGGTTCAAAGGAATTGATTGGAATAATCTGAGAAAGACCCCTGCGCCAATTATTCCTGAACAGCATGCTCAGCCGTTAGCATCAAGGACCAACGTGGCAAATTCCCTGTTGAATCTGAATAATGAGGTCCCAAAAATGTCAAATGAGGAATGGGTTACAATTCTAAAGCATTTGAAGAAAGATGAAGAAAGTGGGTTTGAATCACATAGATTTGATCTCTTAGATGAAAGGAACCGCAAGAAGGCAGAAGAAGTCAGGTATATCAAACAACCTAATTTTTCGATTAACCAGTAATGGCGAATTCTAGAGAGGAAGTTAAAAAGGAGATAGACCAAATGATGAAGTCATATAAGGAAAGAGTTGGCTTACAAGGAGATAAAAGTTCGTCGAGCTCTGATGAATCGGATGATGGAGACATGGAATTTGATCCTACGAAGAAGTCCAGGATTAGAAGAAATGGAATCTTGCTGCAAACAACCATTAACCAGTAATAAACTTTACTATCACTTTATGAAAATTTCACTAATTTAGAAACGAAGAAGATGAAGATGACGATGATGATGCACCAGAATTTTCAACTATGCGCCGCCCCATAAAAACGAGCATTTCTACTTTCGGCAAGCAGTTCACACTCGATTAACGCATCTGCTATGCTTCTAAAGAGTTTTTAATTACTTTTATTATGCATTTCACAACTCCATAGGTTTGAAAAACAAATTTTTTTAGAAACCAAATTTGTGTATTGATGATTATATTGCAAAAAGACTGTTCATTATTTTTTAAAGCTGATCTCTATCAAACTGAATCTTAATATTTTCAAAGTAATCTATCACACTGCTGCGCCAAATATTAAAATATAATTAAAGCTGTTCTAAAATCAGTCGGTCTCATCATAAATTTGTGTGTTAGATAAAGTGTAGCAGATTATTTCTGCTTGACCTCGAACCTAACTAATCTCAATTTTACGATAGGGATGTAATTGATAAATGCAAATTTCAAGCGAGAGAAGAAAGAACAATAACTTTATTAAATTCTATCCTTACTGCCTCAAAGCCAGCAGCCGTTAAACTTATTTAAAGTTTGGTTGTATATCTTGGACTTTGATACATACTTTGAGACATTGGACTTTTAGAAACATTCTCCAAATTATTGCTAAGGGCGCTTCTGAGTGCATCAAGTTCTCTAACTTTCTCATGTACAAAAGCGTTTAATCGCTCGTTCTCAGATATGACCAGTCTCAATTTGTTTTCCATGTCTTGATACGAGACTTTATCCATCTCTGCAACTAGACCCTCTTTCGTCCATTGATCGAGTTTCTTGCTTTTCGAATCTAATTGCTCAGCTAGTCTAGAGTTTTCAACGGCCAGCATAGCAAGCTTATCTTCATATTCATTCTTTATTTTGTTAATATTAAACAATTCTAGCTCTTTCTGATGGATTATTCCATTTAATCTTTCGTTTTCATGCGAAAGAGTTTGAATCTGTTGCTGTAGATTATATAGCTCCATCCTTTGTGCCTCCTGGCCATTTAGTTTCTTGAGTAAATCTTCTATTTCATTATTCTGGCGTTTTACAAGGTCATTTAGTCTAATATTTTCATTGTTCAAATTGAAGAGTCTCTGATTCAATTCCAAAAGCTCTTTTTGAGCATTTTCGAGTCCTCTCGACTTTGCTTTCCATGTCTCTATCTCCTGAAGTGTTTCATTAAGAGCCGCCTGCAATCTCTCATTGTCGGCCATAACAACTCTCAACCTTGATTCACAATCATTTAGTTGTCTTTCTGCCCTGTCTTTATCTCTGAGAGCATCCATTACAGACCGATTCAGTCTCTGATTCTCCTCGTTTAAAATTCCCATTCTCCCCTGAAGTTCGTCAGCTTCTCTTTTTTTCCTTTCGAGATCAAAGTTCTTTGCTTTAAGTGACTCAATCTCGTTCGATTTTTCAGCGTTTATTCTCATTAGATTAGAGTTCTCTTGACCTAACCTGTCCAGACCCACCTTGAGGTTTTCTATCTCCCATAGTTGCTTCCTTTGAGTATTCAATTCCTGTTCCCTTTCTCTCACGACATTATTTAGTCTCTCATTTTCTGTGGCAAGGAGAGTGAGCCTTGTTTTAAGATCTTCAAACTCAGCAAGCTCTCCTCTCATATTATCGAGTTGTCCTAAATAACTATTGACTTCTCTCGATTTTTCATTAGCCAATCCATTTAGTCTAGCGATTTCGTTGTCAGCAGCATCAAGCCTTCTTTTTAATTCTTGATTGATCCTATCTTGCTCCTCAAGTTGGCTCAATTTGCTTCGAAGCCCCTCGTTCTCTCTGGACTGCTGGTTCAAAAGATTGTTTATTCTCTCCCTTTCATCTGCAAGGACTTTGTTTCGACTCTCAAGTTCGGGAATCTTCCAGTGCTCGCTTTGGAGTTTGCGAAATTCGTCCTGAAGCCTCCTTCCGTCATCTCTTAATCGGTCAATTTCTCGCTGTTTTTCGGCAATTGAGGAAGTAAGTCTTTGGTTATCAGCGAGAGCACCCTGCATTTTTCTTTTTATTTCATCAAAGGCCCCTTGAAGATCATTATACCGCCTTTTTAAGTCTTCTAGCTCTCTTCCTCGATTCTCCAGCATATCATTAACTCTTCTAGATTCCTTTTGAGCATCTTCCAATTTATTCTCAAGAGCTCGCTTACTAGCCATTTCCGACTCTATTTTATCTTTTTGTTGTAAACTTTCTTTCTCTTTCTCAGCCAGACCTCGATTTAATCTATTTACTTCCTCAGTCAGATAACGAACTTTCTCTCCAAGTTCTTTCGCTTTGTCTTTCTCTCGCTCAAGATCCCAAATTTGCTTTTGCAGCCTTTCGTTTTCCTGTGTCTTATCCAAAAGACTATTATTCAGATGTTCTCTCTCATTTTCGATTCTCGCTGAGTTTCTTTCCATTTCAGGTATTTTCATTAGTTGGTGTTCAGCCTCCGCAAGTTTGCGACCTAGTTCACGGATTTCTTGAACTTTTCCATCAATCACATCGTTTAATTGATGGTTTTCAGCGATAATGAGAGGTAGTTTCTCCTTGAGGTCATTGAGTTCTCTATTTTGCTGTTCAAGCTCATGGATACGTTTCTGCTGATTTTCTAAATCTTTGTCTTTTTGCTTCAGGTCTTCTTGAAATTTACGATATTCAGCGTGCAGGGAATCTAATCTATATTTTAGCTCTCCATTTTGGAGGATTTGTCGTTCAAGATCTCTAACTTTTTCTCTCCAACCTTCGATTTCTTCATTCCTTTGTCGGAGTATGCGATTCAAATCTTCTATTTCACTTTTATTCTGCCCCAACTCTCTCTCCAATTGAGGTAATGCCTTCAGTTCCCCTTCTAACTCATGGATTTTTTCTTGCTGCAGATCATTCCTATCTTTCAATTCCTTATGTATCCCTTCAAACTTTTGCAATTCGTCTTGCAAATTGTGCATCCTCTTCTCAAGATCAGTAGCATATTTTTTCCAATCCTCCATCTCCTGCGATTTTTGGTTGGATAGTGAACTTAGTTTTTCGTTTTCTCGTGCTAACGTTGAAACTCTTGGTTCTAGTTCCTTCAACTGTTTCAATGCAGCGTTCAGTTCATTGGTCTTATCCTTTAAGTTTTGTTGCAGATTTTCATTCTCTCTTTGAGCTGCTTGAGCATTCTGGTGTAACGTTGAAATCGTGGAATTATCCTTTTCAAGCTGTTTCGCAATACTCTGTAATTCTTCATTTTCACGCGTTGCAGCTCTCAAAAGGTCGTTGAGTCTTTGATTCTCATCTAGCAGAGTACGTTGATTCCTATCTGAATCAGCCAATTCTCGTTGCAGTCTATTTTGGTTCTGAAGTCGATTTTTTAGCTGATCAGTTTCAATCTGTCTGTCACGCAGCTGCTTTAAATTATCGTCTAGCGTTTGTTCCAGCATCCTCACCTGTTTCTCTAGATCCTTCACACGATTTTGATTTTTCTCACTCTCTGCTGCCAGAGATCGAAGTTCCTCAATCTGACTAGTTTGATCATTTAACTCTTTGTTGAGCCTCTCGTTCTCTGTAGTTGCTAAAATTATTTTTTCTTGTAGAGAACCAATCTCATATTTGATATCATTATTTTCTTTCACCTTCTCATCGAGTATAGCTAGCAATCTTCCGTTCTCTTCAGTAAAATGCTCGAGATTTTGTTTGAGTAAAGGAAGCTCAGTTATTTGCGCTTCGGCATCTTGAAGTCTCCCACGTACTTGATCCACTTCACTGGAAAGGCTAATAATTTGTATCTTAAGACGTTCGTTTTCATCTGAAATGTTCTGTTTCTGTTCCTCAAGTTCATGGATCCGGCGATCTTTTTGCGCAAACAATTCACGGTCTTTAGCATAAGAGGCTACCAATTCGTTAAGGTTGGCGTTTTCTTTGACAAGAATCGCAATTCTTTCCTCAAATAGCTGGTTTTTATCAGCCACTGAAGCTCTTGATTTCAAAGCTTCCAACTCTTGCTGCAGTTCATAATTCACCAGATTTAAGCGATCACATTCTACAAAGAGCGTGAATAAGCGAACTTTCTCATCTAACTCTGAAGTGGACATTCTTTGGTTCGTCGATTTTGGACTCGTTAAGCGATTTTCATTTCGGAAATCCAATGATCTGGCTGTATTGAACTTCTGATCTGGAGAGTAAAGCTGCCTTTGAGACATTAGTGATTTGATGAAACCAGAACGAATCAGACTTTCAGTTAATTAATAAATATCTTGGCCCTATTTTTCACAACTTATTGACTGACTTTAAAAAGATTTCATCGGGGCTCAGATTGCCTTCTGTCAGAAGAATCGTAGAATTTTCGAGGATTGGTACCATTTTGCAGGTCTAATGAGAGAAAAATTGAACAAGAAAATGGAATATTATTGAATTTCATTCACTCTATCGCTCTATTAAATTCGAATCCCCTTTATCGGTCACCTAGAGAACAGCCACAGCAACCAGTAAGCAGGCCTGAACTGAGAGTTTAACTCGACTTGAGCCTAATCTCCAGCTAAAAGCTTAGCCCTTTCTTAAGAAATCAAATATCATCCTTTCTAAATGAGCAAGAACGGTTGTAGATATCCTGGAAGGAAAGCTGATTATCGGAATGTTATCATAGCCTGCACCACTTTTAATGAATTTGACTCCTGATTGTATCTTTGTCTACTAAGGTGCATTTTTAGATGAGAATGTTAATTTGTGAGTTTTCATAGGAGCATTCATCGCTTATATAACCTCATTCACATCATATACATTACGACTATCTTTTTGGCTCTATCTTAGGCGTTGTCTATATATTTCTCGTCTTTAAAAATGATTGTAACTGAGTACTCAAGGTACTAGGCGGAATGGGTAGAAGCGGGAGCTGAATTTTATCAAAATTAATTTATCTACAGTGATTTAACAAAGCAATTATAGATTATAACTTCTTCTTCTTGATAAGCGTTTCATAGACTTCGAAATGAGTTATTAACCATGTTTTCCATCAATATGTAGGGCGTGGTTTTTTGTTGTCATCATTGTTTAGAGAAAGAGAGAGCAACTGAAATGAATAATCTTGAGATTAAAAGGCTCAAATTTGAGGTCCTGAATTTAATTGTCAGAAAAAATTAGTCGCTATGTTTACTTGGAGAAAACTTTGTTTCATTCTCTTAATTATTCTCTTCAGTCTTGGACACGCAGCACCAGATATTAGTGTTTATGTTGATCCAACCGTGTCAACAAGTGGAGATGGAAGCCAAAATACTCCTTTCAAATCATTTACAGATGCACTTTCAGTGTTGATCACTGGAAGTGTACTGACCTATCAAAATCCTGAGATAATCGTGCTCAGTACTACCCAACCTGTGTTGCTACCCACGCTGACTATAACTGGTCCTTCCAGTTCATCTCTTACGATCAGATCTGAGGCCACTATATCTGTCGGAGCAAGTTTTGTGAAGACTGATTGTCAAAGTCTTCCTATTTTACAAATTAGTGCCTCAACCCAAGCTTCAATCTCTGATCTTGCAGTAATAAAATTGGAAGGCCTAAATATTCAGCCCCTTTCTTCTTCAAGCAGCTTTTACATGAATTTTGCAAATATTGCCACACTCACACTGAGCAACTTGTGTGTGTTAGAGAATGGCATAAACTCTGCGCTGCCAACAATAATTCAATCTTCGAGCATACAAAATTTAGTTCTGCAATCTATATTTCTCTCGAAGATCTTCCCTTCAGCTTTTGTAACTTCCAACTCGCCATCGATTAGTATGCAGAATATTCAGATCTTGCAAGAGAGCATGGACCTTTCGGCAGCTTCCAACACGTCGATATTCAATTTTACTGCCTCAACTATTTCATCGAATATTTCTATCGAACAGATCCTTCTTCAAACAAGCACTACTTCCGATGTGACCTCTCAGCTGCAGATAATTTCAGTTGAAGGCTACAATTCACTGAACATCAGCAATCTAACTTTTTCCGAAGGCTCTATTAACGCGAGAACGGATGTATTTACGGTGGCGAGAACGCAATCAGTTTACCTTACTAATATAATTCTCTCGGATTTGGAGATTGATTCGAACGGCAGCGCGCTCTTTACCCTTAACAATATCTCATACGTCGCAGTAGATAGTGTTAAGATCTCGGGTTTAATCTCCTTAGCTGACATAGAACTCGTTGACGAAATGGGTATCGAGTTCATCAACTTTTACATATTCGAGATGAAAAATTTCATCACGAATGTGAACAATTCGTTTGTTGCCAATTTGACGGTCTCGGACAGCACCCTCGATTATATCACAGTCCTCTTCGTGACAGGAGACTTTTACAACTTTAACCTCAGAGATTTTGAGTTGAGAAGAACACAATTCCGATATAAAACTTTTAGTATTGAGAAAGAATACCATTATGACAGCATGGTATATGATTATGTGCCTCCTACAACTTGGATTACTGAAAATTTTGTCATCGACAATTGTACCTTCTTGGATGGGAAATTTATGTCATACGCTTACATCGATGATAACGCTCTTGCTAATGTCCTCCTTATTAATGAGCCGGATATTGTCATCATAAGGAATATATCCATTTCAAATAGTATTCTAAGAAAGGATCCTGAGGGTACGGTGACATACTATTCTTATCTCTTTTTCAGCTTGGGCTACAGATTTGATGTTCGCGAGTTCAATTTTGTTAACAACACCCTGGAAGAGTATATCGTCATCTACCTGGCAGACCGATTAGCAAGTCTGCTCGTCTCTAACAGCGTGTTCATGGACCTGACTCTCCAGAATTCGATTTTGTTGATGATGAACTACGCAGGGTTGCAAGTTCCCTTGATTACGTTCGCTTACTTTGACGTGGTGAACTTCATAATCTATCCTCAGTACATTGTCATGCTTTTCTCTAATTCGGTCATGAAAAATATTAAACTCACCACGCTGACGACTGAGAGCTCGGCGATCTCGATATCTGCTCCTTTCTTCTTTATCGATGCCAGCCATTTTGAAAATGTCTCAACACACAACGCCAGGCTGATCAATTCGGGATCATTCAATCCGATACCTACGGATACAGTGTATACCACTTATGCTCGGAATGATACTTTTGAACACATGCTATTCCCAGACCATCCAGGAATTCATAGCTTATTTGATAATTCTACATATGACGGTGATGCGTCTGGCTATGCGTTGGCCTACCAATTTCGCTTTAGAAACAACACTTTTCTCAACAATAAAGTTTCAGGGACATACACCCTCATACTTATTGAACGAGTCGACCAGAAAGCTACGGGAATCATAATCGATGGAAATACCTTTAATGGGACAGATCTTGGAGCCGAGCTTGATTCTAACCTCATCTGGCTCATCTTTACCGGCCACGTAGAAATGAAAGATAACACCTTTACAAATGGGCAGGGTAAAGGGTATATGCTGAAGATTGACGCGATGACATTCCCTTCATTTGTGAATGTCAGTAATAACACGATCTCTGCCTATCACGCTTCTGGCTTCCTAACTGAGAACCCTCAGACCATTGAAACGTTCGTTTTTCAAGATAACAAGGTGCTCAACTCAGTGTTCTACATCACGTTCCTGCAAGTACTGGCCGTGACGAACACTGGCACAATCCTGCTCCAAAGAAACTCTTTCAGCGATACTGAAGTCTATTCGTCATTTTTCAGCTCATATCGAATTTGCATGATCTACGTAGAGGTCCAGACAGCGATGAATACAAGCCACGTGCGCTTCCTTCATAATAGCCTGCAAAATATCACCTACTTTAAAACGGATCCATATATCAAAGGCAATTTTGATAATTCCCTCGTAGTCTTTGCTGTTGGAAGCTCCATGGTAGAAATAAGTGACTGTGTTTTCAACCTCACGGCAGTCAGAGACGATGGCTGTTATCTTTCAGTTTCTGCCCGTATGGTCCGAATAAGCAGAATAGTCATGCAAAACATCTCAACAACGGATTGGCGAGGGCCTATGTTTCTCCTCTCAAGTAATATCGCTATTGACTCTTCAAATTTTTCCTACATGCACGGATTTGGGACAGCTGATGGTGGTATTATGTATGTGGAAAATGATCCTTATTTCGAAAACGGCACGGTTGCTATTGAGATTACAAATAACAATTTCGTGGCAAATTCAGTCACAGATGGGTATGGAGGTATCCTCTATACAATTCGTAACACGCTGAAATTACGAATGGAAAATAATACATTCATTGATAACTATTCAAAAGGAGGCACAGGCGCGTTCCACTTTGAGTGGGTCGAATTTTTGGATTTAGCAATCACAAACAACACATTTATCGTAAGCAACTATTCAACTGTATTCCCAACGCAGGACTGGATCCATTTTATCTCTTGTAAAGGGGAAGGCAGGATAGATAACTTGCAGGTGTTTATTGAGGGTGACCTTTCTCTCCAAATGATCTCGGTTGTAATAAGCCCATCGTTCTTTCTCAGCATGAATAATGTGACAGTTTACCAAAAAAGTCCGATTAGTGTTCCAGCTGATGGAGTCAGTCGAGGAAAGCATTTTTCCTTAATAAACAGCAACAGTGGGGAGTTTAACCTCTCAAATCTGAATATTTCTAATGCAATCCTATCCAAAGAACCGATTATCAATCTGAAATGTGCGAATAAAACCAACAAAGTATCGCTTTCGAGTAGCACCTTTTCAAATATCACTCAAAGAGGTCCCTCTGTTGGTGTGTATAGTAGCCTTGTTAACAGAACAGAATCTCTTCAAATAGCAACAACTGGAGGCATATTCTCCACAGACCCATTAGACAGTGTTGCTGGTTGCCAAACGTCCATCATAATCACACAGGCTAATTTCAGAGACATCGTACAAGACGGTTCAGGAGGTATTATTAACGATTTGAGTCCAGGCGCAACAAAAATGAAGTTGAGTTATTCTAATTTCTTAGGTAACAAGGCTGGACAAGGCGGAGTGATCAGCACGTTCTCTCCTGATATCAACTCCACGATCGAGATAGTGAATTGCTCTTTCATTGACAATCAGGTATCTGGATATGGAGGAGTTATTTTTAATTTTGCTGCTGACCTCGATATCTCGAACTCCAGTTTTATAAACAACACCGCGAATTACAGTGGAGGTGCCATATTTTCGTATTACCTTGGAGACCCAGACAAAATCACGAAACAATCGAACAATTCCTTCATAGGGAACACTTTCTTGGTCAAGGGAGGTCACGATCTCGGAGCCCGGCCTCATATATTAAGCATAGATTTTACAGATGATAGTTATAACAAAACAGGAATGAAAAAAAGCTATCTCAATTCTACACTGCATGTAACCAATTTTACCTCATATACATTGCAAGATGCGATGTTCAAGATTCTGATATTCGACGAAATCGGACAGCCTATCCAAGATATCTCAGTCAATCCTAAGCCAACGCTGTATTTCACAGTCGTTAATGATAAAGGAAATAAAACTTTTACTTCGGATAATTGCACCATCGCAGCTTGCACGGTGCAAAACTGCACAAATATGCTATCCGAAAGTGGCGCAAATAACTCTACAGCGAACGGGAAGTCAGCTAATCAGACTGAAATCATTGGAATTACCACTGCATGTTATGTTAATGACAAGAATATACAATTAAATGGGTTCGGTGACAGCAACGTGACACAAATTTACATCGTTTATCGATCTCGAGACATCGTACTAAACTCTTCAATCACTGTGCAAACTAGAGATTGTATTCCTGGTGAAGTTTCGAATACAAAGGATTTGACTTGCGAATGGTGTCCGTATGGCAAGTATTCTCTTCACCCTACCGATACTTATTGCAAGCCCTGCCCTACAGGCGCAAGTTGCAATGGTGGCTATTTCGTGGAGTTACTCCCTGGATATTGGAGAAATAGCACAACATCTGATATAATCATGGCATGTAATGACAGTTCAACTCGTTGTGCCGGCACCTATGATTCGGTTTGCAAAGAAGGGTTTGTCGGGCCTCTCTGTCATCAATGTGATCTCTACAATGGCTATGTGAGGCAAGGCTCAGTTACCAGCATGAGTTGTGGGAAGTGTCCATCCGATACGCAAACCTATCTACTCACACTCATGTACATTTTGGGGATGTTTATTTACCAACTCTATTTCGTAAGAGTCTCCATCACTACGAATCGACAATATTATAAAGCTGTACAAGAAAATCTGCCTAATCCAACTTCAACGGGTCCTTATATCAGAGGAATCACAACATATTTGCAAATTATCACGATTGTAAGCTCATTCAATGCAGGATTTGAGAATTACTTCGGAATTCACTCCTCAGATTCGGGAACCTCTGATTTGTTTTATTCCCATGACTGCTTATTTGTAAGTCTCGGTATCCAGCCAGAGAACCAACTCAGGGCGAAAGTTGTGTTCAATTTACTTTTGCCTATTATTAAACTTTTGGTGATTTACCTAATCTGGACTATTAGATGGAGAGGAACCTTTACCCAAAAGAGAAAAATAAGATTATTTATTATTGCAATCAGCTTCTTCGTGCTCGAACAGCCTGGAATAGTCCAAACCCTGATTTCATACTCCTCGTGCTCCAAATTACTCTTAGATAGTAGCGCCTATTACGTTTACGGAAACGAGTTTTTCAAGTGCGGAACCGATGATTACCAATCGTTCTATTATTGGGTGGTCGTACCATTCTTTTGCGTGTATTTCTGGATCCTCCCTCTGATTCTTTTCCTTATCCTGTACTCCCACAGAAACAATTTGAATGGAGAGACTATACGGATTGCAATGGGTACTCTCTATAATGAATTTACTCCTAAAGCTTATTACTGGGGAATGATAATTATTGCTTTCAAGCTTCTCTTGATCGTTCTTAACAATCTTCTCATGCATGATATCAAAACAAAAGCATCGGTTCTTTTCCTCGTAATGTACGCTTACAAAGTCTTCCTCGAGTATAAGGCTCCTTATTATGACGCGAATTTGATGAAGGCTGAAACGTTTACTATCTTTGCATACCTTGCAACGGTGTTTTGCTCATATCTCTTCATCAACAATGAGTTTTACATCCAAACAATGTGCTTGATTCTGATGCTCTTAGCAAATGGTGTGGCTGTTGGATTTATTGGTCGAAAGGTTTTTGAAATTTCAAGAGAGACTGTATTGCAACAAATCAAGAAAATCAGAGGTAGCGTGTTCAACGAAAAAAATCCGGGCCTAGAATGCAGTTCGCCCGAAACAACAGCTCCCAATAATGTCGATGAAAATGAGAAAGACTTATCCTCCTTAAAAATACGCGCGATTAGTGTTGAACTCTAGTTGCGAAGCAATTAAAATTTTAATCGTCGCTTAAGGGACCACCATCATCCATATTCATGATATTGGTTATATTTTTCACTTATGAAGTGTTGCTTTCGCTTCCTCTTAAAAATATAAAATCACGGTTACATGAAAAGCAGGATAAATAGAAAATCCAAATCGATTAATGAGGTTCTAACTACAATCACATTCTAGAGATCATTTCTGCGAATTTTAACTACGCTCTCTCTTTTCGCAATGAACACTTTGACAAAATAAGCAGGTAAGAGAGTCTTACCACAATAGGACAGACAATTAGAAACAGTGATATGTTGAGAATATATTTACTTTTCCGAATTTGGACGAAATGCACCACTGAAATTTGGAAACTAAACTATATTTTGTCAAATCCCAATTTTAATTACATGTGTGGATCGGGATTATAAAACAGAATTTTATTTGAGACACTCACTCATACTTTAAGTATTGACTGCAAAAAAACAATAAAGTTAACTGTTAAATTTTGCCATTAGATGATGATGATCTTTTTTTTAATTCAGTCGTGTCTCAGGCTGTTCTGGTCAATCAAATCATTATGACGCTAATTCTCATTGAAAGGATAATAAATATTTTATTGATATTGCAAGTATTTTTTATGAATAACCCTTGCTCAACATTCATTTTCTTTTAGTTTGGAAATTATCAATATCCATTTGTTTGTGAAGAATGATAACAAACGCTTAGTTTTAATCATTTATTTCATTCAAAGTTGATTAAACTCTTCATCCAAAAATAAAACTCGCAACCACCTTATTTAAATAATTTACTCTCATGGATAAGTCTGTTCCTGAGCGAGCCGGGAAAAAAATCGCACTTTTCTATCACCCTCTCTTTCAGAATACAATTTAAAGGCAACATGAGTTCTGTTATTCTTGAGATAAATTGCATATTCGTTCAGCGGTAAACTAGGAGAGAAAGGGAGGGAATTGTAGGCTTGAATAACATCCTGATAATTATTTTTTGTAACAATAGTTCGATTCGTGGAAGCAGTGGACATTTGTGGATTTTGACGGTAGGAGAAGTCTTCGAGTTCTTTGTACCAATCAGTTAACGCAGAGTTAAGCGAATTGTTGAAGTTGAACGGAGCAATCATTACTTTTTGTATCCGAATGTT
>ENA-UOTZ01000161-UOTZ01000161.1-compost-metagenome-genome-assembly--contig:-NODE-161-length-54576-cov-41.774106_pt1 | contig 54576 bp, 46 predicted proteins | sample MGYA00238144_ERZ746983 | MGnify/ENA primary metagenome ERZ746983 (study PRJEB28759, sample SAMN06268863) | compost metagenome | isolation source: single cell | place: USA: California, Emeryville, Joint...
ACAATTCTGTCCTTAGGTAAGTGAGATAGGTCTATGTCTTGGGGAACTTTTATGAAAAGAATTAACTTGCCTTCAAAAGTTTACCTAAACTTTGTTAATATTAGAATAATAATTTACACAGTCCTCTTCTCTTTCACTTCACCATTTGAATAATTATCCTAATTTACCAGAAACTCATGTCTGTGTGGAATTATAGTAACTAGTGTCTCAACTTGAAGCCATATTACTAACCTATCAGCCGGGATAATGGTGATCAAAAACAAAATTTTAATTGCTTCCTGATACGGCCTCTACTACGTCTCAGGGTCCATTTAACTGTTTTGAAGCATGATGTGTCTGACTCTCCCTACCATTGTAGTGGAATGTGAACGTTGGAATCTCATATCTAAGCTTAGATACCAAGGATACAATTATTGAAGTCTTTTACTGGGGATGCAGATTCACATTTTGCAAGTAATAACATGGAGAAAATTCACCTTTATTCGAGTTTGGGAGGATCATTTAATAATGAGGGAGCTGGTTGAATATGATACAGCCAATTCTCATAACCTTGTGAATTTTCTTTTCCATAATAAAATGGTATCAGGACTGTTTGTTCTAGTTCTAAATATTCCTTTGTTATTATATTTGACTGCAGACAAAATAAAACTCTAGTGAATTAGTCTGCTGGGCACAGCCCGCAACGATTTGGATGCTTTCTGAAATTTCTCACAGTTTTCAACAGACAAAAAATAAAAATGTCAATTTCATTGTGAGGAATTTCTCTGCTTTTTCTTCAATATTTATATGAAGACTGTGTTAATGTGTTTAGATCTTAAAGCTGATGTGTTTTCTACTTTAATAAACTCAGTATTCAGGCTCCTATTCAACATAAGGAGATTGATAAATCTAAATGGAAATTGATGTAGAGAGGTGAATTCTTCAACTTTTTCTGCTGTCGTGACTTCCTATGTAATTCAATTTAGTCAAAAAATTATGTTACAAATTGTTTTTAGTAGTTATGTATGTGATGCAAGCTCGAGATGACTTTGGTGAAAGCGGCATAATTTCAGAGATAATATATGGAATTGGTTGATAGGAATCAAGCAATCCGCGATAGTATAGTGGTTAGTATATCTGCCTGTCACGCAGATGACCCGGGTTCAATTCCCGGTCGCGGAGTTTTTTTTGCTCTAAAAAAAATCTAGCATGAAGGAGTCTGACCTTACTCTTTCTAACTAGGTCTACAGAATGCTTTTCGGATACTCAAGATGACCATTGGCTATTCTAATAGATTTCGGTGAGAGAAGCAAATCAATTTATGAATTTTATGTCTCTTCCATTTGAATTTTACATCGCCTTTTTTTTTTAATGCTGCTAGATTGTGGGTCCTCATTTCTAAGGTTATTTATTTCTATTCAGCATGATTATTATCTTTCTCACTAAATCCGATTTATGAAAAAGGGTCAAAAATAATGTGATTCACTGTTTTGCAGATAATTCGCATGGAAGGTCTATCAACTCAAATTTTACATCAGATAATTTTCGCATTTTTCTTAACTATTAAAAGGTAACCAAAAACACTAGAAACTCGCAAAAGGGGATGCAAAAGAAAGTTTTTGCGAATTTGTCAAGCTCAACATCTCTTCGTCCAATTTCGTAAGCTTGTTTAAGGCAACCTATTGATGAAATATAACATTTCTGAGATGGAATTCAAAAGAATTTTGTTACCAGCAGCTTCACAAATTGAAAAGTAAGCATCATAGGACTATCTTTGATTGACACTTCGATATTGTTTACGAAATCTTCAATCTTTTCTTTGATTTTATTACTCAAAGCAGGGGCCTTCTCACTAGATTTTGCCTCTTGCACATTTGAAGCGAATTTCTTTAAAATAGATGGAGGAATTGCAGCCTTTTGTTTCTCCGTTTTGCCAATTCTCAGCTTAAATTGAGAAGGTCTGCACAAAAATAGATTGTCATTTTATTTTTTTAAAATTTCATTGTCTATACTTGTTGGGATAATCGTGATCCACCTTTACCACTCCGTGAATGCGGTACTTGGATATATGAATTTCAAATTTGTAGAAATGCTCTTTCGGATTCTGATTTTTATCATATAAATCCACACCTGTCAGCCTTCTGAAATATTCTTCTTGAGAAACCCCGTATTTTGATATAAATGGAGAACTCGTGCTGCTTAGCTCCTTTATCTTATTAATTAATCCCCCATCAGCAATCAAGCTTGAATCGTCATATCCAGGCTCATTCTTCTTGATAAATCCAGGAAGACCGAGTAGGGCTAAATAGTCTTCAATTCCGCCTCTTTTGATGGATGTAATCTCATAGTCAAAATTCAATAGGCTCTCATAATTCAGTTGTGGTAGACGGAATTTGAGAGCATCAATCAAAGAATTCGCAATCTTTTTGTTTTTTTTGATGGTGTCATACTGAAAGTTGATCCATAGTTTGTTAACGACACGGTCTCGGATCTTTTGAATCAAATTTAAAAGTCGAGAATTATCATCTGCTTGAGCTTCGACCGATTTGAACTGGATTTTAGACGCAAGTGCCTGTAGCCAACCAAAGACGCTGTATTTATTGTTAATATTCCTTTCTTCTTCGCTTTCTTTAATGAAAATAGTCTGAGGATTGATCAAAATAAATAATTCTTTACTTGGATCATAGAAGATTTTTGTCCCAGCGTCATTTTGTACTAATTGAGAAAGTATCTCCTCTGTACCAAAGAAATTTCTGCTTTCAAGAGTTGCAATGATGCTTCGAAAATTCTGTAGATAGAGTATCTTAAACTTTAGTGGGTAGATATCCTTGAGAAAACTCATTGACGGGTCGTTCTGAATCTTAGCATATTCGTTTAGAGAGACATCATTATCGGCCTTTTCGATGACAAAGGCCAATTGCTTGTCATGAAATGCAATTTTTTCTGTAGTAGCCTCTGAAAACTCGTTCCCATCTAGAGAATTGCAAGATAAAATGAGACTATTTTTGGAGAAAGTAATCAGTGTATAGTATACCTATCACATTGATGTCAAACTTTTGATCCAAATTTGAATTTCGAATTGATGCAAATCTGGCGTAGATATTATATAATTGGTCAGGCAAGGTTCTCGCTAGCTGAAGTTATGCTGACTTTGAGTGAGAGTGGTGAATCATACTTGAATTTGGTCAAAATTTAGGGTCTGGCTAACTTTAAACTGCTCTTGAAGCGGTTTGCAGGCATCAGCAACGTTTTTCAAATTTGTAGGAATTTGCTTCAAGAATTCTACCTTCTTTTCATATTCATTAGTAAGCCTATTTTTCTCAGTTTCGTGATTTTGATATTCAGTTTTAAGTTTCTTTCTGGCTTCTAGTTCAACACAAAATGTGTTCATCATTTGGGTTTGGAATTTCTGCATTGATTCATCTTCCAGTTCATCTTGCCTTGCTGACACTTCCTTATAGAATTTATCGAGCTTGAAAGATTGGAAAATTGTGAGCTTTTGATATCTCCCTACAGTATTATACTCTTTCAAGATTGGGCAAATGCACATTTTTGCATTGTATAATTTCTCTTTCGATATTGTTCTTCTGATAGATAATGCACTCTAAATAATTCGAGAGCTGATCAATTTTTTCTTTTTCCATTTGGCTTCTGACTCTATTCTTTTCAATTTCCTAAGCATCATTCTGTTATCGACAAAAAATCTTTAAAATCGCATACAAGATAAGTTTCCCTGAGATGCTTTCGTGTGCCTACGAGAACGTTGAAATTTTCTGCAAGTTTTAGCTTTAAGGAAGAACTCACATCTTCTTTTGATTTTTTAAGTGCCTGGAGCTCCTTGATGTTGCTTCTTAGCTGAGTTGTAAGATTCTGGAGGACTGAAACCTTGTCGATGACACTGTTCTTTTCAGAATCGTCGAAAATATCCTGTTTTTGAATATTCATCTGACTTTTATTCAAGCTATAGAAAAATATTCCAAAACTAACCCAAATCTTATTTTAATGAATGATACTTTCAGACCGCCAAACTCATTAACATTTAAAAATCAAAAGTGTTTTCTAAAAAGAGGTAGGTAGTAAGTAATACACTTTATTTACTCATCTCATTCTCAAGTTGAAAGAAATTATGGATCTTACCTGAGCGCATAAAAAATTGTATCTAAGTAAGTATATTTAATTTTCTAATTAGCATCGCCGGATGCGAGAAAGGCTAATTTTCGCTATTAGTTTTGCCTCTTTTAGTGTGGTTGATTCTATTCAATTTTTGTTCTCACGAAGCAAGAAATTTACTTTGTTTTCTCTCTCTGTATTACACTGGTTTGAACGCCTGAAAATTTCTTGTATGGCATTAAAATATAACTTATTGTGAACTAACTTACATTTCAGAAAATTATTGTATTACTGAAGCGCACGAAATGTCGGACAAATTTAGAATACGGCCACAGACAACACCTCTCTCACCACAGAAAAAGCACTCCTCGCACATTGTGATTCGGAATGTTGCCTATCGGAAAACTTCCAGTACCTCTAAACTTGATCCAGTCAAAACTGCGAAAACCAATTTCAACTCAACACAGACAAGTAATCCTTCATTTCGAGTTTTGTGAATTGACTAAGCATCTCTTCAATGTAGCATTCGAAAGCCCAAAGCTATTTTCCGAAGCACGCAATTTATTGATGAGCAGAGGCAACTCCGAAAAATTATTTCGAGAAACCACATCTTCCCAGTTCTCCGCAAACATTCATAAGCTCTCAACAAGCCAGATGAAACGTGCAACACTCGAGCCGATTGAAAAAAAGCAAATGACAACTGGATATTCAAAATCTTTTAAGACAGGAACCACCAGAGGCTCATTTTATGAAGATAATTCTGGAGAAATGATCACAGTTGCTGGTTTTATGGAGCAGCAAAAGCAATCTCGTCCAATAACTCGTCAATTTGGTGATGACGTGTATGCATATTATAATTCTGAGGAAGTTATCAACAAACCTGATCGCTTTGAGAAATTTGATCAATTGGCAGACCCTCAAAGGTTCGGGAAGAAATATGTATTCCAGAGAGATATCCCAATCCCCGATGAGAATGAGATCAGAATGGAAAATCGTCTTCATTTTCCACAATTAATTCAAGACCACGAAAATGAAAATACTGTTGCAGCTCATTTTCTCGGTGGTACTACTCATAATATCAAGCATATTGAGGTAACTATCTAATTTGATGAATTGTTAAGAAGTAATCATTTAAATTTTTAGCTCTCAATCGGAGTTGTTGAGGATGAAATTGCAAATTATATTAGAATGAAGGAAGAGATAAAAAATGAAATGGAAGTCATGAAGCAGAACCATGAAGAGGAACTAAAAGAAATATTCCATAAATATATGCAGGACATCAAATCCTATGAAGAGAAAATAAAGGACGACTTTATTGTCAATCAGAATGAGTATTTCAAATATCAAAAGGAGATTACGGTGCTGGAAAGGGATAAATTGGTCATAGAGAAAGAAATCTATGAGCACTTGAAAAAGATTGCTGCTCTGGAGAATCAATTGTTCAATTTCGAAGCTTTCGATCTCCAAGCTGACGATAGAGATCTGCATAATTTATCGATTAATAATCTCCGAACAGAGTATCAAACAAAAATGTCTATTAAACCCACATTGCATTAACCAACCAATTGTCTGTTCGCCCCCTATCTTTGGAGAGGTCTGATAGTCGTGGATATATAATAGTTTTTTTATTTTCAAAATTGATATTCCATAGATCAATGAGTTTCTGGTTCTTTTTCGAAATTCAGTGATTCGACTCCATTGTCTCTCAAGATACATTTTGTCATGAATGTGAAGAGATTATTTGAAAGGGTCTCAAATTCTAAATTTCTGAACAAGCAAACAAATAAGAAGTACTTTACTTAAAAACAGAGACATGACGCATCTTAGCCTTAGAAGTTCCTTCTTAGTAACACAACTCATTGGCTTGTGGCCTTTAATGTATTTTTTTGACAACTGTTTGATGTATTTTTCAGACCAAAAAACAACAAAATCTTGACGATTTCCGAAACTGATAGGAAGAGCTGAGTAATAACAGATTTTTGTCTGAAATATGAACTTTATTTGAATTAAATTATTAGAGGAACAAAATCAAAGGCCGTAAACTAGCCAAATGCATTTGCTCTCTAACCATTCTCAATTTTTTTTTCAAATGTAGCAGATAAAAGTGCTAATGGTTAGGCAAAAATGAGTGATAGCGAGGGTAAAATTTGGTGGTGATGTTGAGGAAATACTTATGGTCTCAAGCACGTGTTTATCTCAAAGGCAGAATGATTTTTTTAAAAATCTAGTTTTTCAGATATTATAACATCTGGCATTGTTATCGATCCCTCCTAATTGAATTTTTTTTTGTTGGGTTCCAAAAAAGCTTAAAGCACTGTATTTTTGTGCATATATTAACTTCAACAACGCAATTGAATTATTTCATATTCTACCATCTATTTAATGATTCAGGATCAAAGACTGAGTTGGTTGATAAACTCTATGAAGTTTTGATTTTTAAAAAAACGATTTCTTCATAAAACATCAACCTTACTATGTGCCAAATATCGGTTGCTCGAATAAGGCCTGAATTAAATTATTAAAATTATCAAGTCAACAGAATCATAAAAATTCAAGATTCACAATACAAGACCGATGTTGTATGGTGATATTAGCACCTCAAATGAAAAAATCGTAACTTATATTCTCTTCGTTCTAGCAAGTAGACGAAACAATTTAATCAAAATAGTTTGAATGCTTTCGAAATGGACATTCTGGACTCAGCTTTGAGTTGAGATTTCGTAAAACCTCCAATCCAAAAGATCTGATTCAAGAAATCGAAAAACATCTCAACTTAGCACCAAGCACAAACAAGGTGTATCGATTTTTCAATCAAGATGGAGTCGAGATTAGTATCGACGAGTTCGATTTACTGAAAACTCGCGACAGATTGTTTGTTTCTGAGGGTAAATAAGATCTTTCTTTCTGGAACAGTCTAAACCGATTCAAAGGTGAAGACTTTGAACAAATATCGATGCTTGCGGAATACAAAATGGTGAGGCAGTTGGGACAAGGTGGGTTTGGGAAGGTCATGCTGGCGACGCATCGCAAGACTGGGAAAAAAGTGGCGATCAAAATAGTCGATATCTCAAAATTTGGTGAGTTTTGACCTACTGATTGCCTGAGCTAACTTTTATAGCAAACGCTTCTGATACTGATATGATTTATGCTGAAACTGAAACACTAAAAACGCTGCATCATAACAATATAGTGAAGATTTTGAATTGTTTTACAATGAAAGATATGAAGATTGCCTTTGTGATGGAATACCTTGAAGGCGGAGAACTTTTTGAATTAGTCAGGGAGAAAAGGCGCCTTTCGGAGCCGCTTGCAAGAATTTATTTTAAGCAACTAATTGAGGCAATAGGTTATTGTCATCGCAAAAAACTCATTCACAGAGATTTAAAGCTGGAAAATATTTTGTTGGTTTCGAAGAATAGCGAAACTATCAAGGTGAGCTTTCCAAAAACACAAAACAATAAAACTTGATCCAAAAAAATTGTTAGGTTGTAGATTTCGGGATTGCTGGTTTGAGTTCAACCATTAAGATCGACGCGGAAGCTGGGTCGTTGAAATATATGCCACCAGAAGTTTTGAGCGGTGCAAGCAAAGCAATAAACCCTGCAATAGACATCTGGGCTCTCGGTTGTATCTTATTCGGCATGGTCTGTGGACAACTTCCATTCAATGGAAGCAGCCGTGAAGTCATTCGTAGAATTTGCAATGGGGATTTTGCCTTCCCAAGCGAATTGGAGGGACAACTCAGTGAAGAAGTGAAGGACTTGATTAAGAATATATTGATCCTGGATCCTGCTAAACGATACACTCTTACAAATATCAGCGCCCACCCATGGATTATGGGTGAAAAGCTAAAGTAAGTATTTTTCTGATCTCATCATATGCTCATAGTGTTCAAATTAGAGTAGATGAACTGGTCAAAGAAAACCCCGAGGAGACAAAAGAAAAAAATGTTCCAATAAGGGTGCCAAAGGTTTCTTTTAATAGACCACGATCAGAAAGCGTGAAGGTGCCAGGTTTGAAGAAGACTTCCAATTCTCGAAATCAATGCAATAATCAGGCCCGGTTGAAGAAAGGAAGTTTATTAGTTCACCATAACGCAGGAGGAGATGTAGTTGGGCATATGGGAGCTAACCCTGTGAGGACCATCCGAAAGTAAATATGACATTAGTTCGTATGATTAAATTTGTTTTCTCACTTTAAGCAGCTCCAGCAAGCCCGCAAAACGCGAAAATGCCGAAAAAAGGGTCCCAATTATGATTAAGAAATAAATAAAGATTTTTTTCCTAGAAAAAAACGTCTCAGAATTGAAATTTTACTCGTCTCTTTTATGATTTATTTTTTTTTTTTAGCTCTCAAGATCTTCTATAGTTAAGGTGACTCTACTAATTTTCTTGTATCAATGATTCATAGTAATTTACTTTATTCTTCGAATTATAATTTGAACTCTTAATCACAACTCGCTTGATAATACGAATGGAACACCTAGAATTTCCTCAGATTCTATTCACATAGAATACCTCATTTTGCTGCGGCCCTCGATGTGAGTGAGACGTCAAATTGAGTTTTTCGATTTTCAGCATTGCACTTTTGGTTTTAAAATAAATTAGTAAGGTTGTGCGCGAGAAGAAGAACAGAGGCAATAAACTTCTGATCTGCGATTTTCAACTTACAATTATAAGTTTCGTAAATTTTTCTTTAATCAATCATCTTTACAGAATTTGCGGATATGGGATCATTCTTGATTATGTGATCAGTTGAAATTGAAAAACAAATACTAAAAATGCACACAATTTCAAACGATTAGAACTTGGAATACCAGGAAAAGCTCTCCTTAATTACTGAGAGTACGTGCGAAGTCTGATGAAGGCTTTTCGGTAAGGAAAATCTGAGTTAGGCCCAAAACTTTACCAAATATCATCTTATAGTCGTTGGGCTGTTTTCAGAGAATAATAAATTTTTTTCTGCAAGACTCTCGTCATTCTTGATTTGTTTCATCAGTGACGAAACGTTGCGAAGTGTAATGAAAGTTGTATTTTGACAATCCTTTTTAATAAAATTTACCTGGACTATATGATATCTCTCTAATTCTTACCCAGAGAAATTGTAGAAATTAAGACAACTTTTTCGATGGAAGCAGTTACAGTAATTCTATCTTTAAGAATAACATTTTAGAGATGATTCCTAAAGCACACTAACACTGGATTCACTTCCTATTTGAAAAGTTTTTCAACGATAAAATTATTCGAAGGTGTAATAGCATACACAGAAAAAGTGGATTGCAATTTTGAAGGAGTAATTTCGAGTGAAATTATAAGAAACATTCGGAACCACTGAAAATGATTGGAAATAGACCCTTGCTATTGAATTATCTTCCTGATATCATCATACAATACCTCATTGATGCACAGTCAAGAAAAATCATGCTGCCTGAAAAACAATCATTCAAAGCCCTACTAATGTATACAAATATTCCTCAATTCTCACAAATTGCTGCAAATTATACTCGAAATTCAGCAGGAGGTCTTGAAAATCTCTCGAATTTCCTCAACAAATTTTTAGAAGTTTTCAACGAGACTGTTGCAAGGACAGAAGGAGAAATTTTAAAATTTTTGAATGACAAACTTATTGTAATCTGGCCTCCTTTTAACGAAAGCACTGAGGAAGAAGTTACCAATATTTGTAGGATTGCAGTGCAAAGCGCACTTCAGTTGCAGCGAGGACTTTTTGAGAAATTCACTTCTGAAGCTTTTAAACCAAAAATAAGCATTTCGTTTGGACTCGGAGAAGTCAGTATCCTCCATGTTGGAGGCGTGCAGAGTCGTGTTGAGTACTTGATAGCTGGTGATGCTCTTTTTCAAGCGATTGAATGCGATAATATGACACAAAATGGCAATGATATCGTTGTAAACTCATTCGTACTAGAACGTGTGAAAGATATTTTCATGTTCGAGCAGATAAAAACACATCAGGACTCTCTCAAATCTAGAGGAGGAAACTTTTTTGTTATAAAATCTATTTTAAAAGGAGCTGTTCCGAAAATAAGCGCAGATCCCACGGCCTATAAAAACAGCATCAACAAAAGCACAGTCGAATTAATCAGACCTCAAATAGAAGGTTACGTCCAAAGAGAATTCATCAATTTTATTAATACAGAGCAAGAACTTTGGGGATGTGAATATCGGCGATGCACAATAGTACACATACACATTGGCGTGAATATATTGGATCTGGATAAAGAACTTGCAATTTCAAAAGTCCATCAGATAGTTCGGAGCATACAAGCTCTCACTTTTGAATTTGATGGAAGCTTATATCGAACGATAACAGATCAGAAAGGATTAACAGCAATACTAGTGTTTGGTTTGTACCCAAAGGCTCACCAAGAAGATGCGGCGAGAGCTGTTTACTCCATATTTGCGATTAGAAAAGAAATACGAAAACTTGGATTTGCATTGTCAGGTGGGTTGTCAAGTGGCGTCGTCTTTTCAACCTTTTTGGGTTTTGAGAGAAGAGACATAGCAATCCTAGGAGATTCTGTACATATGTCATATTTGCTAATGCTCGCAGCCATCAAAGAAAAAGAAAAAAAAATTTTGATGAGTGAGTCGACCAAAATTTCATCTGAAGATAAGGTGGCTTTCAAACCATTTTCAAATGTAAGTTATAAAGGTCGGCTTGCTGAAGAGAATCTGTTTGAACCCGTTGAGTTTGCCGAAGAGTTCCCTGCAACCCCAGTCAACTTCAATAGATTTCCTGAACTGCAAACCCATTACCATAACGTTCCTTATGTATCAAATGTAACAGTAGAAACGTTCCAAGAGTCAAAATATATGATTGGTAGAGAAATGCATTTGGTCCGGTGCAGAGAGTTAGCTGAAGAGTTTCTGAAGAACCCTAATCAAGCCACTATAGTTCTCGTAGCAGGAGCATTCGGGATCGGAAAGTCATTATTTGCAAGAAACTTCATGGATCTAGTTGTTGAAACAATAAACTCAAGTAGGAGCCAAGGACCACGACCAATGGTGCTGTCTTCCTCTATAACACCACAAAATAGAGACCAAAAATTGAATGGTTGGGCAAAGATAATGCGACTGCTATTAAAAATCCTCGCTGATAAGCGATCAACAACGAAAGAAGAGCTGTTGATAAGAATGCTTGAAAGCACTCCTGACTTGGCTGGAACTCTGCCGTTGATGAAAAATATTTTGAAATTAGCGTTGGGAGAGTCATCTCATCCTGAAGGCTTACAGTGGACACAGCAGTTAGATTCAACAGCACAAAAAAACATTATTAGAATTCTTATGATAATCTTACAAGAGTTTTTAGGAGAGAAAGATCCGCTGGTAGACCGAATCAATTTCAAAAAAGGGGGTGCAGAAGAGTTTAGCGGAAACTCTGGACCTCCTTTGATCCTATGCTTAGATGACATGCAACTACATGACGAGATATCTTGGAACCTTATTAATCGTGTTGCTATTCAACTGAAGAAAGTTTTTATTATTGGAATGATAAGAATAGATGAATTTGATACTTCTCAAACTCAAACCCGAATGGTAGAAGAAGCAATCCTCAATCTTGGAACACAAGGGCAGAATGTCCACAAGATTCTGTTAGAGAAACTATCTACAGTAGAAATCAGCCTTTTTTCAAGAAATTTTTTCGGTTGCCGGTTCTCAAATGAGAGCTTGAATAGATTCTTACAAGAAAAAGGCGAAGGCAACCCAGCTCTTATGTATAGTTTGCTGCAAAATCTAGCGCGACAAGGTTTAGTAACGGGAAACAATGATGAGATCATAATTTCAGAAAAAATGCGCATGTTTCTGCAACTTGGAGATTTTGCAGAGATCCGAGTCCCAGATATTCGCTCTCGAGCGAATGGTGCTCGACTTGATAAGATAGACCTGCCCCAATATCTCTTGCTGAAACTCGCTAGCATTATTGGAAATAAATTTGACCTGCGAATGTTAGTCGTGATAAATCCCTTTAAAGGCTCTGTTATAACTAATGCAACTGTGGTAAAGGCACTCCAAAGCTTAAAAAATTCAGGACTCATCGAGATATTGAATGAAAGGGATGATAAGAATGTACTTTACCGTTTCGTTATTCCAAACTTCCGTGAAGTAGTTTATCAAAGGCTTCCACTTTCAATTCGCAAGCAGCTCCATCGTATGGTAGCCGAGGCGTTTCAGAACACCAGTTCAAGATTTTCTGTAGGCAGGTCGCAACTTAATGACAGGGTAGATTCCCAAAGCACAGAAAAATTTAACTATCATTGGAAAATAGCTGATCCTCGAGGTGAAGAACCTGAGGCACTCCGCAATCCATTGAAAAGAGCTACCATTCTTGAAGGTGGTACTTCTCAAATCAGGAACCATGACCAACTGGCTCTTCTTAAAGTCGGATTGTTGGAGAAGAAAGCGGTACGAACGCCTTCTAAATGGATCAGTCGTTTTGTGACACTGGGTCTACAAGTGTTAAAATGGTACTTAAATGAGAGTGTATTTAGGTCAGCTTCTGATGGACAAGCGGGGATGGTTTATCTCCAGCACATTTATAGTGTTAGGCTGTTCCAAGATAGTGATGAAGAGCGTCGGATAGGCAAAGTAGGGGTCGCTCTAGAAGTCGGAAAGTGGTATAAAGGATTCGGTGAGATGGGTTCTCGTGAGATTTTTCTTGCATGTAAAAATCAGCAAGATGCCGAGAATTGGTACATATTTTTAGAATACGCTCGGGCAAAAGCTATTTATGATGATTTTCTGAATAATTTTGAAGTAGTGAGTCCAGTGAAAAGCAAGGCACCAGCTCACTTTCAGCCGTTACCACAAAATAAAAGCGAAAAATCTGATATGGTTGATGAATCTTTGAGGAATCGAGTTGAACAACCTTTTTCAATCTTAGCAAATCTCGACTCTGCTCCGCTAAGTCCAAAATGGTCGCAGAAAATCAATCAATCTCAAGAGACAGCAGAGTACTTAGTTCTGAAATCAAACACAGAAAAAACCAAAATAGCCCAAGGCCCTGATGGCAAAGAAAGCAAAACGAAAGAAGAAGTGATATTTGAATTAAATGAATCGTCATCTAATCAATCGAAACTGTTAACCTCTTCGCAAAAAAAGGTGAAGAGTACACAACAGAAACTACAAGAAAAGAAAGTGTTGGAAGAATTTTTAAAAAAGAGCGAGCTTAATTTTTGGTCTCATCTCATGTCAGTTCCAGTAACCCGTATGACTTCCACAGGGCTTTTAAGCACACATGACTCTGGCCAGCTTCTCGGAAAACCAAAAGCTTTTCCTCAAGAGAAGACTCCTAGTTTTAGAATAGCCGAAACTAATGAAAAGTCTACTAAACTCGGGATCAGTCAACCCCAATATACAGCTTCTAGCACCTCGAATCAATTGCAACCTATCGTCACTTTGAAAAAAATCGAGCCCTCTGAAAACTCTCTTTATACGACAAAACCCTCTAGTTATTTTAAAGATAACACTCTTTCTACCCATACACTCCCTATTCAAAGTTTCTACAACATATCAGATGAAGCTCCCACCAAAGATCCTATTAGGAAGACAGATCCTAGAAACTTTGCACTCAGTCATTCAAAACCTGAGGTCTTAGAAGAAAGTCGCGAAACTGTCAAAAAACCTTCGAAAGCATCAGTCTCTCAGCTATCTATGAAAACGCGAGAAAAAACTCATCAACCACAACGTCGAATTTTGCATGAAGAACAAACAGAAACTACCAAAGTTAGCCAACCAAATATACACAGAAAATATGAGATGTTCAACGGATTTTTTTCAGATAAATATTTTGATAATAGTAAGCTTTTGACTAAGAACAACCAGATAAACAAGGCTCATATGCAACACCTTGTCAGAAGCGAAAGCAGAAGAAAGAAACGAAAGAACGTGGTTGCGCAAGGAGATAGAATGATGCCAATACAATCAACACCCGACACATTTGTTGTGAATCACGAGGAGAAAGACCGAAGACCCGCTATTCAATCGACGTTCCCTCGTTCGTCAACCAAGCTTTTAGATGAACAGATGAATAATAATTCGACAAGAATCTTCAATCATGGGGGGCAGAGTTTTCAGCCGAGAGAGTGGAGCAAGATGCCAAGAGTAAAAGAAATAGATTATGAGGAATCCTGGAGACCTAATTTAAGAGGTAACAAAAACTGGGAAAATAATTCTTGAAACGAATTCTCTAGGATCAGCAGGTCTCCAAAATGTTTACAAAGATTATCCACGCTATTTTGAACAATGGGCAAGAAATTCCGCCAACACAAGTCCTTCTAGAGGTAATCATTGGGAAAAAACATACTTATCAGTATGTTTCTTACTTAATTTCGTAGATTTTGACTCACAATACGGGATGAATCAATCATTTGATCCAGCTGAAGAGATCGATTACGTGGCAGAAAGGGATCGCTCTTTTGAAGACAGACAGCAAAGACGCACTCAAACCGGGATTAGCCCGGATGGCTTACTGATGGCAAACCCAACTTTGAATAATAGTAAGCACCAATACTTCTTATATTAATACTCCTGACATTTCTTTTTGAAGACTACAGCTTTGGTGTCGCGAAGAGAGACATTCCTTCTCAGGATGGAGATGAGTTTGTTTTGCCAGCGGGAGAAATGGTAATTTTAACCAGAATATATGAGAGAAGAAGACTTGCAGAATGCCTTTGGGAAGGAATGATTGGTTTATTTGTACTTGATGATTTACAACTCGTCCACAACTCGAAGGCTGCCAAAGACGTAGACACGAACGGGCTTATCCATACTCCTTCAAGAAATTTGAGCATTGGAGAGGAAAACACTCCCCGGATGAGTCGAAAAAGTGAACCTAAAAATTCTCAGAGATCGAGACCAGGAATGAGAGTTCTTCAGCCCAGCGACATGAACAGGATCACCGAAGAAGAATTCAAAGAAGGTGAACAAGTAAATAACTTTTATGACTTTGAAAGCAATCCAAGTGACTACGACTCTAATGAGTTCTACCGTCGTGATGGTAGCATGAAAGCAGATAGCTATCCCCAAAATTCAACAAATACAATGAAGTATGAGTTGAGAAATACTCCAAGGAACCCGTATTCCCTCAAATTATCATGCAAAACGTGATAAAGGTTCCATTTCGGGAAGATTTTTTTCACCTTACCAATAAAATGATAAATTCTCCTTATAATTTTGTCGACATCCATTACATGAAAGTCTCCGTCAACTAGTATATTCCTTTGATGAATTAAGCTGTGCATTTAAATGTACATATCCTCATTTTAAATCAAAATTTTATAATGGCCTCAGAATGACACAAGATTGTAGTGGCTCTGATCAAGCTAAGATGTCGTTATGATAGATTTTGATTTGAAATCAAAACTTTTTAGTTCCTTGCCAGCAAGTCATTCAAAACATCTCACCTCGTAAAAGACAATAGGCAAATTGGTTTTATTGATTAGCAGATTCTAACTCATTCTACTCAGTCCTTCTGCTATTATCAATAACAACCTCGCTTGCTAGACTAATATTTTTTGAGAGGGTTTTGGGAACGTTTCGTTAATTAAAAAATTAAGAAAAAACAGGACCCGACCGGAATCGAACCAGTGACCTCTTGATCTGCAGTCAAATGCTCTACCACTGAGCTACGAGTCCTTTGATATCCTAACTGAGTTGAGCAAGACATTTAACATTGATGGTATTTTATCTCACTTAAAACAATGTTGATGGATGATCATTCTGTGAAAGCTGCAATTATATGTTGAAGTTTAAATTAGTATTGGTGTTATTCCTTTAGACAAAACCAATTATTTAGACTGGAATTGAGTTGCTCATGATATTACGGAAGGAATATTTTGATCGTCGACTAGTTTTTCTCAATGAAAAAGAATTTAATTGTAGAATGTTAGAAAGAGCCGTGTTGAGTTTTCATTTCAAAAATCTAAAATTCGTGCTATTTATTGTGTATGAAACGGCAATTTATTGAATATATGCATGCCTATCTGAGTGACCAAATGGATAATATTTCCATTCCCTGTATGTAAGGATAAGTAACAATTCGCAATTTTTATGTTAAATCTAACAATAAAGTTGTGAGGAGCACAAGTCCATTAATATTTCCCCTTTGTATTAGTTTATTCTACATTGCATAAGAAGAAGTTATAAAACTGGAGTATGTCTGGCACTTTCCCCATCATTTGCAATATGACCTAAAAAAAGAAGTTATGAGATAGTTATAAAGCAGTAATGCTGACCGCTGCAAAAGCGCCTGAAATAATATATCCCTCCAAACATCTTACCAATATCAAGAATACCAGATGAAAAAGATACTGACATTTCAGAAGTTTGCAAACATTGGATGTATTATCGTTACGCTTGAGTTAAGGTAAGATTTAAGATTTACTTGCTCTACCAATATGTTTTTGTGACCAGAGTTACATGTACAAAAGATTTTTTCAAGATTCTTAGCGCTGGGATCACCATTCCTTATAATGAAAAAGCTTTTGGAATTTCTTAGGGGAAAAAGAGACTCCGCTAAAAAAAGAATCGCGGTGATAATTTTTCCCATGAGGAACCTGACCGGCCACGCATCATAATCCATACAAAGACCTTCTGTCAAAGACAAACCAATTATGAGTCGACTGGCATAACTATGTCGAAATGAAAGACGATTCAGTCAAAATAAAGTTCTTAAAGAAAACTTTAGAGAAGATGGCGAATGTTTAGAAGAATATTTTTCCTCAGATGACAGAAGTACTAACTCAGAATGTAGAGCGATGTTTTTTGATTTTAATTCTCCGTCATTTTCTCATTTGGTGCTAAAAAAAAAGATCTTCAGATAATCGGTCCTCATAAGCCAATGTGCTGGTGGTTTACAGATCACCAAAACTTTTTATATCAACAAATCATCATAACCGTTTACAAGCAATTTCGCAATAAAAAAAAAAACAAATACGTACAAAACACCTTGACGTATTAAAAACTCCCGAATGCAGGTAATTAGCACAGACCTAAGCGTTATAAAAATATCTTTGATTAAAAAGTTTTCTATAAGAATCTTGGAAATTCTGAATGCTTAGCACCATAAAAAATTTAAGCAAAACCTTTGCTAAACCAAGCAATGCTCGAGCTTTCTCAACGATTGTTGATGTGAGAGCTAGAGAAATCCTCGATTCTAGAGGAAATCCCACCGTTGAAGCAGAGGTTGTCACGAAAAAAGGAACTTACCGTGCAGCAGTGCCAAGCGGTGCTTCTACAGGCATCTACGAGGCACTTGAACTTCGTGATGGCGATAAGAAGCGCTATCTTGGAAAAGGAGTTCTCAAAGCTGTCAACAATATTCAAACTACGATCAAACAAGGACTGGTTGGCAAAGACTCCACTAATCAAGTTGCAATTGACAAGCTTATGGTGGAAGAATTAGATGGTACGAAGAATGAATATGGATGGTGCAAATCGAAGCTTGGTGCCAATGCGATTCTCGCTGTTTCATTGGCTACTGCCAGAGCCGGAGCAGATAGTTTGGGACTTCCTCTCTACGAGTACCTTGCTAAACTCGCTGGCAGAAACACTGACAAGTTTGTCCTTCCTGTCCCTTCCCTTAATGTCATCAACGGAGGCAAGCACGCTGGAAATAATCTTGCTTTCCAAGAATTCATGATCTTGCCAACAGGTGCCAATAGCTTTAGAGAAGCGATGCAATTGGGTGCCGAGGTTTATCACTCTCTTAAAAAAGTCATTGAGAAGAAGTATGGTCATGACGCTACAAATGTAGGTGATGAAGGAGGTTTTGCTCCTAGCATTCAAGACAACGAAGAAGGTCTCCACTTGCTTCAAGAGGCTATTGAGAAAGCTGGTAATTATTTGTTTTATGATGAGTTTATTAACAGAAAAATTAAAAAGGACACACTGGAAAGATTGAACTTGGTATGGATGTCGCTGCTTCCGAATTCTACGTTGCTGATAAGAAAGTCTACGACCTTGATTTTAAGAACGAGAAAGCGGATGGTTCACAAAGACTCGCACCAAACGCGTTGATTGATCTCTATTTAAAATTCGCAAATAAATACCCTATCGTCTCAATCGAGGATCCTTTCGACCAAGATGATTGGGAGTCTTATCAACAGTTTGTCAACAAGATCGGCAACAAAGCTCAGATTGTTGGTGATGACTTGCTGGTCACAAATCCACAAAGAATTAAGATAGGAATCGAGAAAAAGGCTGCTACTGCTTTACTCCTTAAAGTCAATCAAATCGGAAGTGTAACTGAATCTATTGAGGCCGCAAACTTGTCTCGAAAAGCTGGCTGGGGAGTCATGGTTTCTCATAGATCTGGAGAAACTGAAGATACCTTCATAGCTGACTTAGTCGTTGGACTCGGAACTGGACAGATCAAGACAGGTGCCCCAAGCAGATCGGAAAGACTCGCCAAATACAACCAACTCCTCAGAATCGAAGAAGAGCTCGGCAAGAAGGCAGTATTTGCTGGCAAAGATTTCCGATTCCCAAAGTTTTAATTCTTGATTAAGATCTTCATATTTCATATTGACTGCAACTTGGTCCTACTCTTGATGACAAACTGAAAATTATTTACCCCATAACCAATACAAATAAGAAATTTAAAGAAGCTTTCCTGAAGAGACATATAGCATCTATTAGAGAGAGTAAATTAACTAAAAACTATTTCTTTGCGTGCTTGAGAGACAAATAAATTTTCTTCGAACACTGACAAGCATATAAATTTCAGAAAGAGAGAGACCTCCAAGAAGGCTGACTTATTTCTTGGAGTGAAAAATAGATCAAATAACAAAGGATCATAAATTGGGATTGTGAAAAAACGCAACAAATTAATACTTTAAAAACCTACATAATACTTAATACTGTATTAATTTACATAGTAATAACAAGTTTCAAAATAATAATGAATTACTAAATCAAATTACTTCAGAAAAACTTGGTATTTACAAATCAATTACTTTCGTTGCCTTACGAATTTTATGTATTATTTGCTAACCTTTGGGAAACCTAAAGCTTGGTTTTTCAATAAATTTCGATATAATTGGAGTGACATTCATAGCCCATAAACTCTACACCCTTTTTTTTGACAGATACTAATATAGTATTACTTTAAGGTAGTAAAATTCGATCGTTGGTGTTTTTTTCATACATAACTCTTAGAAATGTAGATATTTTTTTACTTATGGAATCGAATGAAAGTTCTCTCTTTTTTTTCAAATCTTACGAGATCATAAATCATGCCGAAACTATGAAACATTTTTTACGTCATTAAATCGATATTCTGTTTTTAAGAGTTGAAATTTTATTTGAGTGCTGAAGTTACCAGTACAGGAAAGAATTTGATCTCTCATAGTTCTTTTAATTCCGAGTCAAGAAACTCACTTCGCCTCAGTTAAGAGGTTGTGGTGGTGCAACTGGACAGAAAAACGCTTTTGTATCTTTAGGTATTACAAAAAAAGATGGAAAATTGCTATTTTTTAAAATATTTTGAATTATTAATTAAACATCCTCTTCTTTAGTTTTTTGAAACCAATTTCAGAATCACAAAAATCTTTTGCGCAAATTTGTTTCCGTATTTTGATTGAAAGAGGAAAATAGTATCGAAGATTGTGTGAGAGTATTGAAGCACACGGATATTTTCTTTATTTATAAAGGACTGAGCTGTTTTTATCCATCCAGATAATTATAGAATTTGTTGTTTTACTTCGCTCATTTCTTATAAAAAGGTTTGCTTTAATTTCAAGCACAATATAAACTAATGCCATTTTATTTGAGTGAGATTTGCAATGTTAATATGAATACCAGACTATCCATCAATTAAGATAACTCAGAATAATCTAATAAAGTTACTTGCCATTTTCAAAATCCTTTGAAAAACAATTTCTCTTGATATATAGGCAATAGGTCATTCAATATCAAGTCTTAGGTCAAGTTTGTTAGAAGAAATTGAAGGCCTGTCTTTTTTAGCTTCCACTTGTTTTGCAATATTTTCTGCGGTCTCCATTAACTCTTTCATTCTCTCAGTTGGCGTTTTATAAGTTTTTGTGTTTTCTGATTGTGGATCTAAATTCGAAAGGAACTGCTCTCTTTGCGGGTCAAACAAAAAGATTTCTGTCATTATTCAGAAGAAAATTAGAGAGAAATCAAGTATCCATTTTACCTTTGAGAATTCTTCTCTTCTTAAGATAGACTGGAAACAAGAAAATTGTCGTGACAAGGGAAAAGAAGGAAAGACCAACTGACTCATTCTTTATGAATGAGGCGATCATCACCGCAAAAGAAAAAAAAATGATTGTAACAAGCTGAAAACCATAGTGATTATAAGTCAAAAGGGACTTCATTCCGATTATTCTAAGACCGTTCAGGAGCACAAGGATTGCCAGCACCGAAAGCACGATCGAAGAGATCAAAACTCCTTGATGCTTTGGCTTCGTCGAAATTCCGACCATAATCTGCGTGATATTGACGCCCTACGACCATAAGATTACATTCGAGGTCACATCGTAAGAAGAATTACTATTCCAAACCACAGTAAAAAAGCAAAGACATCCTTCCGTTCAAAGTCCTTCTCCAAAGCGTGTCTTTCCGACGCTTGATGATAAAAATGTAGTGTTTTCCTTGACGGCATGACCACGGATTTGCTAACCTCCTTTTTTAAAGGAAAAAGTAGAGTCTTTATTGTTGGCTGCGTATCAATGTGATTTTGATTCAAAGACTCGCGATTTTGTTCCACTGGCTGCGCTAACTCTGGTTGCGGCAAGCTTTCATTTTGAGTATTCAACCTCGAAAATCTTTCTGCTGATTTTTTTTCAAAATCTACGAAAGTCGTCCCTCGGTCTTTATTCCTAAACCAAACTATAAGAGAATAAAACTACAAAGGAGGTACATTGTGATAGTCGGAATTCCAAATCCAATAATTTGAACCAAACTTTCATTGTCATAACTGATCCGAGAAACGATTAGTTGATCTTGCTCTGTTGAAATCACTTGAAACTTCTCCACATTGTGGCTTTCATTTTGACCCCAAGACAAATGCTTTCCATGGCTTGATTTAAAGTCAAGATAAGTAATACACTTATCATCATGATATCCACTGATTTCTTCAAGAAATTCATCATCTTCAAATTCAATTATTTGAGGTTTTGAAGTATGAATAACATCCACTGAATGCTTTTTTCCTGTTACTTTGTCTCCTGAGGCTGTCATATAGCTGAATTGAAGACCATAAAATGAATTCTCACTGCCCCAAATGGATATTGATTTTATTTTATACTTTCCTTTGCTATAGGCTGCTAAGCTTTCATTCTCCGTTGATGAAACAGCCTCGGCGTTGGCTGCACCCAATTCAAAACGATTAGTGAAGCACTTTTTCTGATATACTCCAAATGAAATGAGGCTATCCATGTATTCTCCAAAAAATCCAAACAACTGTTCTCCTTCTTTAATTTCTATGGTGAATTCGGTCGCGTCGGACACCTCATGATGACTCTCTATTCGAAGTGCCCGACCTAACTCAGTTTCTATCTTTAGTTGAAGTATGCAGTCCGAATTATAAAATCCTTGAATCTTTGTCACGTGCTCTTTCTCTTCGAGTTCGATAATATTATAGACATCGCTCTCAGGTAGCTCCTCAGAATAGACATTAAACAAACTCACCAGGGATTTCTGTCCGTCGCTGTAGTGTAGTTTGATTTGTTTTATTCCGCCAGAGTTCTCGTGCCATGCTTCAATTTTATTGAGAGAGTACCCTTCAAGTTTCTCAAGTAGCTGGTGATCATCCCATACCTTTGCCCCTTCTTTATGAGATCCAAAATCCTCACTTTTGATAAGCATTTGAATAAAGTGGAGAAATCTTCACAGACTTCAATAAATTTTATTTTCGCACTTAGATAAGCAGTTATGTGAACTTTTTTTTGAAAACCATATTGAATAATTGCCCTTCCTTTCTTTCTATGATAAAGCAACTTTGGCCATCGTGTTCGAAGTCTGAAAGATTGCAGCTACATGATACCTAGTCGTTTTAGAAACCGTCAATTTCCTAGAGGTCATCTGACGGTATTATATGAGACATCTCAATTCTGAATACTTGCTTCATTGAACAGAACGAATTTAAAGGAGATTAATCTGTGTTTAGAAAAAATTCTAACACATATACTGGGATGCAAAAGAAGCAACTTTTGTACCAGAAATACGTTTATCTAAGAATTTTGCTCGTTCTGCCTAAAATGCGTTTCTTAACGCAATATATTTTGTTCTTGAAATGATAATTATCATTTGTGGTAAAAAGGGACAATAGGTTTGTTTTGATTTCGGATTTTAGTGAGAGTTTTCTCTATCTGGCTGTAATTTCAACCAAATAGAGGAGCAACTCATAAATTTATTAGAATTTCTCCATCTTTAATCATTTAATTGAAGCATACAACGTTGCTCATTCGGGCAACTTTGTAAAAGTGACAAACGAGTCTTGGAGCATATTTGATTTTCTGTGAATATTTCCAGTTGAAATTAATTGATTACTTGAAGAAAATACTCTCTGATAAGTAGTAAAATGTCCACACAATTTGAAAAGTTGTTTGTTGTTTTGCAAAATAAGAGAAAATTAAAAATTTAATCAATAAAAATATAATGAGCGAAGAAAATCTCCAGCGCCGTTTTAGAAGTATCCCAGTGACAGGAAAGCTATTACATTCTGAAAGCAGTTCAAAGGATCTTAAAATTGAAAATGATGGCGGTCTTTACAATCTTACAGAGCTTGACAGAGACACCAATCGCCATATTGATGAGATGAGGAACGGTGGGAGCAATATCCTCGTACAAAAAAGTGTTTCTTCTCGACAACACGATTGATTTTTATTTTGGTCAGGTTGCTGTTCGTATTCGCCCTCTAAACGCAAAAGAATATTCAATAAGTAATTTTGAAACTATCAGAGTTCTCGACGGCAAAATCATTGTTCTTCTGGACCCGCAAAATGAATTTGAACCAGAAGATGTAATTTTTATTGCTCTCTTTACAAGTAGAGAATTGATTGAATAAGGTTTTCAGGAATAACCGAAATAGAGAAAGACAGTATGCATTCGATTTTGCATTCGATAAGGATACATCAACAGTGTTAATCTTTTCTCTGCAGGAATCTTACTCTCTCTCTCTGTTTTCAGGAAACTGTTTATCGAAAGTCAACAGATTTTCTAATAGACGGAGTTTTAAATGGATACAATGCAACCGTCTTTGCATATGGTGCAACGGGTGCAGGAAAAACTTATACGTAAGCTTGGCACTCATTTTATGTTTTTATATAAATATACCCAGTATGATGGGGCACGGTGAAGGACCTGGCTTGATGGGATTGACCTTAAACGAGCTATTTGAGGAAATTGAGCGGTTGAGTCCTAGCAAAGAATACAACGTTAAGGTTTCTTACTTGGAAGTTTACAATGAAACTATTCGTGACCTGCTGTCGAGTGAGGAAACGAATTTGGATTTGAGAGAAGATCCTGTAAGAGGAAATTGTGTCGCTGGAATCACTGAAATTATCACGAGTTCTACCTCAGAAGTGATGGCTATGCTCAAGTAAATAAATGTCTTATACGATCAGGATCAGCCTACTAAATGTACTCAGAATCGGTAATAAAAATAGAACGATGGAAGCAACAGGGGCGAACCAGGTTTCTTCGAGGTCGCATGCAATACTTCAAATAGTAGTTGAGCATAGAGACAAAAGCCAAGGAATTGTTGAGCAAATCACCATTGGAAAGCTATCATTGGTGGATTTGGCTGGGTCTGAAAGAGCAGCCAATACAAATAATAGAGGATTGCGGATGATTGAAGGCGCAAACATTAATAAATCGCTTCTTGCACTCGGGAACTGTATAACCATGCTAAGTGAGCAACGTGAGAAAGGAGGGAGAGTTATGTGCCGTACCGAGATAGCAAGTTAACACGCTTACTCAAAGTAATTGTTTATCATGAATATATATGTTCTGAGCTCACTTAATGCTGATCAAAGGATTCACTAGGAGGAAATTGTAGAACTGTTATGATTGCTAATGTTTCACCAGCAGTGGTCAGTTTCGAAGACACTCACAATACTCTTAAATACGCAAACAGAGCCAAAAATATAAAAACTAATGCGGCTAGGAATGTTCTTGAAGTAGCAAACCATATTGAAAAATATGCACAAATTATTTCAAATCTCAGAAATGAGAATGAAGTTTTAAGGCGCCAAGTTCAAGAGTTAAGTATATACACCTCTCTCTCTCCTAACTTTGTTTTATGTTAAATCTAAATATGTTCTTCTAGAGTCAAAACAGCCCATAGATCATAGTGGAGGTCTCATTAATGAAAAGATTCAGTCTCAAATCCAGGAGCACTTTGAACACGAAATATCTGTGAAAAAGAAAATTTATGACATTGAGGAACAACTAGACGTCACTGGACAACAAATCTACAGATCTTTGACAGATTTAAAGAAATCTGATGACAAACCCATTCGCGATATCTATGAATCTTTCAAGCAAGCTCAAAAAGACATGGTCTCGAAACTTCATACATTACAAACAGAATATAATAACCTGTACGCCAGAAGAAATATACTCATTCAAGAAATTAATGGCGAGAGGCGAGAATCTATGACCTATTTGATGAGCATCTTCAAACAGTATCAATTCATGTTGGTAGGATATTAATTTCTCAGTCATCTTTGAAGTGAACTGTGACTCTAGGAAAATCTGGAATTTCAGCATCGAGAAAAGCAATCGAATGGAAACTTAAAGGGAAAGGAACTTCAAATTTCTCACCTTCAAAATCAACTGATGCTAAGGTGAGAGATATAAAATCGAAGCAATTTCCTTTATTTGATCTCATTTTGATAGAGACGAGCTTCTAAGGGATCAGAAAAATCTTCTTGAAGGAAATAAGATAAAGAGTACTTTAAATTATAAGAAAATAAAAATGCTCTACGAGATTGAAGAAGAAGCAAAATTAGCTTTATCAATCCAAAAGATTACAGGGCCACTCAACAAATATAACAGTCCAAGTCGAATTAACGGAAATCAAACAAGTCTACGTAGCCATCCACACATCAGCAAAGTTCTTCCTGGAAGCTTTGATAATCTCCTGAATAAAAAATCCCGAGCAAAAGTTAGCGTCAGAGCAAGACATGCTACTACTGAGGAGATTGATAAAGGCTCCTTTCGCAGGGAGAGAAGTAGAGCGAAATCGAATGTAACACTTCCCATGGCAGGCGATAATTACTATTTCAATAAAGATGTGATGTATAAATGTAATAATTTTTGATAAATATTTTTTGAACTTAATTTCTATTGACTAGATCGATATGATAAACCCGCTCTTACAGTTAGAACTAAGAAGAAAGTTGCGTATTTACCACCTTTGGAACTCGCGAACCGGGGCACGGATTCGCTGGCTGAAAAAGGAAATGTCGAACAACGAGCTTATACTCAAGTAAGAATGCCCGGCAGCTTAAATAGATCTGCAGAACCTAGCCCTCGCCATAGAACTCCAAGCCTCCCAGATGTTAGTTTTATGTCTACAGCTAGTAGCAACAGCCAAAAGGCCAAGAATCGTGTACTAGGAGATAGCAATAGGATTAGACAAAATGTACCAGAAGCAATGACTGAAAAAGCGCTACACCCTCATTCTCATATTCCTTTGCGCTACAATGAGAGTCCCTACGTGTTGAAATTAATGCAAAACAAAAGAAATAAGAATCAAGTCGAATTACCAACAGATAGGTTATCTCAACTTGCTTTGAATCAACGGAGAGGAAAATCATTAAGTCCGACGATTAAGAAATGAATGCAGCTGGCAAGGTTGTGTTGACATATTTAAAATTTAATCAATGAGCACGCCTCTGGACAGGATAGAGGAGCAGCTTAAGTATAAAAAGTTGATTGCATTTATTGAGCATTTTTTTATTGGTGCTTTCTAACAAGTCTTTACATTTGATTTTTCTTGCAATTTATATATTTTTTCCAATTTTTTTGGGGAGATAATCTTTCTTCAAGATAAATATTTCGAACTCTTTTTCCTGGAGATGACCTTCATCGTATTTCTTAACCTTGTTCTCAGTTTATTATTTCTCGATAATGAAAATCTAATTAATAGATTGTTAATCAAGTCAATGTATGGAGTAACAAAACAAAGAAAAAAACTACAATTATGTGTAAATAATTTTGGATTCCAAACAAATATACAGATTTCAGATGAGACAATTTTATATATTCGAAAATTTAATTCGTCCGAATCATTTTCTCAGGTTTTCCAAACTCATCTAACTTAGTGATATTCTCTACCTGATTGAGGCCTCCAAAAGTTTGTTTTTGTAAATCTAGTGAGTCCTCGGATTTTTCGGGAATAATCGGAAGTTCCTGTCTTACTCTCTTTCTGGCGCCATTTCCAAATACTCCTAATTTCATTGGGCTAAGTTCTCCTGATTGGATTTGGATTGTATTTTTCCCAGGTTTTGTACTATGAGGATTTGAAGAATAATCGCTAATATTGCCAAACGCTGGATGGAGAGCTGCCGCTTGAACATCCTCCACCTGTTTCCGCTCTCCAAGAGAAGTTAGTTTTTCAAAGGCGCCCCCCAGCCGCTGAAGATTTTGTTCACAGAGGAAGTCTCCAACTTTCATGTTATCTACTTGATCTCTGTCATCTATTTGCTGAATTGTATCCTCGATCTATCAAACACATAACATTTAATTGACTTGTTCATTTAAAAGTGAATCACCTTATTGTATAGCTCAAGCAACACACTCTTCAGCTCTGCTGTATCAGACATTTCGAAAATGTTGGGATGCAGAAATTCCTTCCTAAAAATGGACTTATGCTCCAATGTGTTTTCAGGGTCCTATGACAATGCATTTGATGTCCTGTCTGCAGCTATTCGCTTACCTTCTTCACTCCCAAACCAAATATTCGACTGAGATTGTTTTCAACAATTATTCTTGCTTTGTTGAAATTCAATAGTGCAGCTTCATCAGCCTCCTTCGTATTCATGCCGAGATGCACTTGTCCAATGAGATAGTAGCTATGATTAATCGATAAAACAACAAAAAACAAAAAACCAGCATTTTACGCCTCTGCAATGCTGCGGCTGTAGAAACCATCTTCATTGAACTTGCGGAGATTAAGACAAGTTTCATAGTCATTGAGCGCTTCTTTGTAATTTTCTTGGTAGCAATTTAAGTTCCCAAGCTTAGTATGAATGACTGATAAAAACTTCATAGTCTCTGACATTTCATCAATTTTTCCTTCATCTTTTAACAAATTCAGTTTCATTTCTATGTAGACTCGAGCAAGTTCAAGGTGTTCCCAGACTAATTGAATGTCTTCTGGATCCTCATTCTCATTTCTTGCATTTTCTTTTTCATGATCGCGGTTTGGAAGTTCATTATGCGACTGAGAATTGACAGTTGTATCCATAAGTTGTTTCCTCAGATCCTTGTCTCCAAGTTGTTCTTGATTGTTAGAACCAGGAGGAGAATGTTCTGGTTCTGTTGTTAGTTCAAATTTCTTATTGCAAAGGTTTTGAATTTCGAGTGAATCTTGGTGTGATAATCTGGCGTGCTGGTGTGCTGATTTGGCCGATAAAGCAAACACTTCTCTTGAGTTTTCGAGCTGCGATTAATTTTGATGATGAGAACAAATGTGTAATAACTTAGATATACTTGTAAGAGCATGGCAGATCCTAAATTGAAATAATATTTTGCCAATTCTGGAGTATCCGGTCCATGCTGTTTAATTCTAGTTCTTGTCATTAGCAAGAACTGACAAAAAGGCCGTCTTACGCTTGAAGGAGACTGTTTTCCAAAAGATTTATTGCCTCTTCGAATCGTCGATTCTTTAGAAAGAATAGTACCTTTTCGTGTTCAGACTCCAAGATGCCTTCATCTACAACTATAAAGGATGTTTTGAGACGATCAGATAGGCATACTTTGTTTCTTAGTATCTTCAAGGCAATTCAGACTTGGTTGATCGTGAATGAGGTTTTGATACTCCATGTTATGAAAAGAATTAACGTTATTCAAAATTTAATTTGTAATTTTTGCGCATTATTTTTTGAAATAATTTATTCGTTCAATTTTGCTATTTCCTTCATCGAAAAAAGTTTGCTTTGTTCCATAAGGATTCATACAAATTCAGAAACTAGTATGGTAGATGCTTAGGAGAAAACACGCTGGTTAAGTTTTTTTACCGAGAAACATCCACAAATTCATATTAATGTTTTTATTCTCGTCGAGTTCATCCTTATCCTACCTACATAATCAGAGTATATGTGATGATGAGTGAGAAATGCCGCGCCAAGAACAGGAATTGCTCTCAACGAATTCATATTAAACTCAACAATGTTTCTCTCTCTTTTTTTTTATCATTCACAGTCATTCTGATTAAATAAATACATTGGAACACCTTGCTTAAAAATCGAGTGAATGTATCAACTTGAAGTAGAAATACAATAATAAGAACAGGCTATATTTTTTGTAAATCTTGAGCAATCTCTTCAGGAGAAGTCGAGAATTTCATATTCCTTTCATCTCGATTTATCGTGTTTCAATAGAACGGTGTCCTTGTGCGCGGTACAGAATATATTTATTTATCTCTATTCTTATTTTCTGGTGCCGGTTACGGCCGGTTTACCCTTTGGGAAATAATGCGACACAACAGATATAATAGCCAGATGCGCAGTTCCAATAATCAGGCCAACTAGCAAAGGTTTTAATGCGACGTTATGAAAGACATCCCAAACGTATTTAAACTCATCTTGTTGAGGTTTCTCTGTTGGCTGGCTGGGCGTGCTCGTAGATAAATTTTGCTCGAGATCTTGTTTCTTTTGCTCTTCCTTCATTCTGCGTTCATAAGCGAACAAAAGACTCGATTGTAGATTTTGTGATTCAGTAGAATCTGAGAGTTGTGAGTTATTAGGTGAGCTTCTGGAGTTCCGGATACTGCTAGATTGGCTTCCTTGAGACGTACCATTGCTACCTCCTTGAGGTATCATTTCACTCTTCTTCGAATAATTTTTTATTGGATAATTTATTAAAGGTAAGCATCGAGCGAAGATGTCTTCATAGCTTTCAAGTCTATTGACTTAGCCAAAGATAACATTTGCTTTCTTTTACTGAATCATTCTTTATTTGTAGTGTATAGAGGGAAAAAAATATAAGGTTATGGATTTATCAAAACATCTTGAGTTCGACTAATCAATATTGATATTTAGTTGTTCTTAGATTTTATCTATCTCGAAAGTTCATTCAGAAAAAGGAATGAACATTTTAAAAAAGGGTTTATTTTCAAGTAGTCTTCAGTCAAGCCACGATATAATCCGAACTTTTTTTTGTTGTTGTTTTTCTTCCTGTTGGAGGAATTCACTTTACCTAAGATCATTCATCGAAGGAAACAATATTGATTTTGTTTCTGTGTCCTTTGGGGGAAAGATGTTCCAGAATTTGAGAGTCTCATCACTCGCACCAGTTACAATATTTTCTCCATTTGGTGAGTCCGCTAGATAAAGTACTCTTTCAGAGTGGCTGTCTGGACTATCAATAACACAAATTTTTGTAAGTTCTGGATATTTCCAGACTATTATTTGGTTTCCATAGAGGCCATGTGTGCTTACAAATTCATTTGAATTTTTTGAGAAAAAGAGGTTGCATACTTGAGATTCCGTATTAATATCCGCCACCAGACTTATTGATAATGTGTTCCAAATTTTAATAGTCTTATCGGTATAACCACCACCTGTCAAAAGGAGGTTCTGCTGATGAGGCGACCATGTTATCGCCTTCACAGCAGAGGTGTGTTGATCAATCAGTGCTTCAGGTTCTTGTTTCCGAATATTCCAAAGGAAAACTTTGTTATCATTGCCACCAGAAGCAAGTGTATTTCCATTAGGAGACCATTTGAGACCGCATACTTCATCCGAATGACCAAGGAATTTTGACACTGGCCCACTCTTGGCTCTAATATCATATGTTAAGATGCTTGCATCCCTTGAGCCTGTGGAGAACACATTCGGATTATTCCATGATACGCAATCAATACGATCGAGATTATTCTTTGATTGGAAAATCATTTTAGAACTATCAAGGTCCCAATATTCTAAAACTCCATTACCATCTCCTACAGTTAGAGTGTTTCCCTTGGGGTCCCATTGCACAGCCGTATATTCTGAGTCTGCATCTTTTTTAGAACAAAATTTAGAAACACTTCCTATATCACCTGACCACAACCAAATCACGTTTCCTAATGAAACTGCAAGCTGATTTCGAGCTGACCAATGTATTAATTGCAAGTAAAAATCTCCCACTAAACAAGGAGCATCGAGGATCTTATATGGCACTTTCGAAATTTTACGCTACGTTTTAAATGTTTCCAAAACACTCTCTTGCTCTTCTTTCTCTATATCCATAAATCGGCTTAGATGTATGTGTTCATGCCTACCATTTTCTTTCAGAGGAGTCTTGAAGTGAAGCATTTTCGGTCTTTTAGATAGAGTGTGCGAAGCAGTATGCTGGGGACTCAAACCATTTAAACAATGCTGTTCTGCAAGAAATTCTTGTTTATTTTTCATAAGTGGAGAATTGCGAGGAGGGTTTTTAAACTTTGAGAAGAATTCTGAATGCTTAACGTCAAGAAGTTGGTTCTCAAGCAGTGAATTAAATTTCATTTTGTTCTTCGTCTCTTCTGAGCATACCTCAAGCTTCTCAGGAGGAATCATCAGTTGATCCGAAAGCTCAAATAATGTTTTCGAAGAATTTTTGGCTCTGACAGGGATGAATCTATCACTCAGAACTTCTTTATTGGGCGATGAGGTATTGCTGGAGAAAGGAGAATTTTTGAAATTCTTGGAGGGTGAAAAATCTGAATATGATTGATGGTCTGATTTGTTAGACTCAGGCGTAGTGAAAGCACACTCATTTTTCGTCGAAGTTGCAGATAGTGTTTGAACTTCAATCTTTAGTTCCTTATAAACGGAAGATATCAAGGACTTATGAGGATGTGAGGAATGCAGGATTCATGCCTTAAATTTTATTTTAGACAGCGTTATATTAATTAAGCCTGCAAAATTTAGACTACTGATATTAAAATGAATTATTTATATTTTTTATCATTGACTTCCTGTCGTTTGTACGAGTGAAGGACTCTATTTTTAATAACGAAATTATGTGATTGAGGATTGAGTAATTTGTACTGATTGTCAAGCTTTCATCGGAAGATGCCTAGAAAAAAATAGGATGGTTGGAAAACTGAAATTCAACTAAGGAGAATTTCCCATTCACAGAGCCAAGTGCAGAAGTGGATATCATGGATGAGCGTGGCAAATGGTTAGAAGTTTTAGGTTGCGGTATGGTGCACCCTAACGTATTACGTGATAGCCTCTTCTTGGTTATTTTGTAAAACTAATATTTTGAAAGAAGGTAAACCACTCGCAGCAGGTCTCTACATGAGTCATTATAAATGCTTACTCACTCCATAGTCGGTCAAAAAAACCACAATGAAATATGTAGTACATTATATTATTGATCGAGGAATTTCATGTACAGACTCAATTATGGTTTGATTACCACTTTCATAATGTAACTCTTGGGATTGGATCCAAATATTTCGGTAAGTTTAAAGTCAAATACCGAAATAATTAGGCTATTCACAAGGGTATCATCTAGCTATACAAAATAAATTTTAATGCTCAAACATATAAGGGTTAAATGTTAAATGAAGAACCGCCAAACTCCGATATTGCTCGAAGCAAGTCTGCAATTGTGCTGCAATTATACAGCATCATACTCTTAGTAAACTACAAAGTTCTAAAGGAAGAAAAAAACTGAAATGAAATCTTAGGTCTGTGGGGTTTACTTCTCATACCTTCTGATACTTGAAATAATCATAAGTTCGACCTTTTTTTCCTACATCTTATGGATTTTTGAGCTCGCAAATGAGCTTCTATTAATCTATTGGACGACACAAGGAGTAGCTTGGGCAAAAATTGGCTCTCTCACTGTGTATGGAAAACTTTTTCGAGTCTCACTTGGGCTTGTAATATTCCAAATTGTAGCTGTCTTAGCCGAACTTATTTCCTTCGGACGCAGTTTCAGATGGGAATGTGGAGTTTCGTTGGTATTGAGATTTCTATTTTATTCTTGTATCAAAAAGTGCTGTTATTGTGCAGAGGCATCTTCACGTAATGAATTCATTAGTATCCTTATTCGTCTAACTTCGCTTGAGCAGATACATTCGATCCCCTTGATATTCCAAATTTTTCATACGAAAGATTAACCGAGAAAAACGAAAGAGAAAGCCTTTTCCAGAGTTTCAGAACAGCATCCAGAGAGGCATTACACCTCAAAGAATCCCCCAGTGATATTGATAATCCTCCAAAAACTCCACATGGAAATGTTACAAGATCATTTGTATTCTCCTAGATGAATTTAAGAATTCCTCTTCATAATTTTTTAAACTGCTTTCCAACTCTTTGTGTATTTCTTCATGTAAGCTGCTCCATTTCAATAGCTAGCTATAAGCTCATTTTGATTTTCAGTCCTAGCAACGAAATTAGGTCTATCTTCAGAATAGAAAAACATTATGAGGCTCAACGACATGAACTATCATACTTTAATGTTTTGTTACTTTAAACCTAGTTTTGCACTGAAAAAATTTCTTTTTGAATTACTGAAATTGTATCACTCCTTGTGTCGTTTTGCCTCATTTTCGAATGACTGGGAATCACGTAAGGCCTATGTTGCACCTTGGACATATCTTGCTTTCTTAGAAATACATTCATGGTCATATTTCTTCATGAATATGGCAGATTAATTGAAGAACTAGTTCAGCTTATCGGCTTAAATGAAGGAAGCGCTGCTCTTCTCGCTCTCTCAAATTTACTCCCTTAATTTGCATGAGAAGTTGAATTATAGATAATTCAAATCTAAGAATGGGTCTCGTTTTATTCTAATGTGGCGCAGTTTAATTTAGATTAAGCGTACGAACTAAATCATCGACTAAACAGAAAACGATTCATCATATCTTCAGTTGAGGGTAAATAGCAACAAGAAGAAATACTACTTTGAAATATGGATCCTTTGGTCAACGTAGAACTCAGTTCAGAGAGCAAAAAAGACATCATTAGAAGGCAGAAACGGGAAAGAGCAAAATCTGACTTAGATCAAGAGTTGTTAAAACAAGAAAGTTACCACAAGATGAGACTCATTGATGAAGATCCTTCTGATTTTAAAGCTGAAATAAATAGTGATGCGAATAGTGTAGCAGGCTCTGAAAAATTGCATTATCGAGTATATCGGGCATCATCGCTAAATATTGAAAGAGCCCAAGAGCCAACACCTCAATATAAACCTTTTATGCATAAAGAACTATTTCCAACTTCGATTCAAAAGTATATATCCAATTCTCAGAAGAGCCGGAAATTTGTCATCTCAGAAGCTGTGTCAAAGCTCAAAGTTCCAAATAGCAAATCTCATTCAAAGGTTATAGATAAGATGCGTCTGCTTGGGCTCGTTCAGGAACGTGAAGTTGATAATAGCTTAAGGCACCGATTTCCAATGTCTTCAACAATCTCTCCTGTGGGGACTCCCAGCATCGATTTTTCTCCAATAAATAATGAATATAAAGAAGAAGAATTTAATTGCTCACAGCATTCCAGATTCTTGCAGCCAAGTGGAGAAACTAATTCCTTCGGAGACCAAAACGAAGCAGCTTTTGTACATTTGAATGCCAACTCGCACAGTCAATACCAGCCAAATGATTTTTCGCAATTTTGCTTGAATTATCAAAATCATTCAATGCCTCAATGTCAAAATTTTAAGGGTTATCCTGTTAATCGATTGGAACAACTCCAATTGCCAAAATTCCACCAGAATGTCGCAGATTTGAACTTTCGAATGGAGTTAAATAATGATCCGTATGGATTTTCGGGCAAGCCAAGATCAATGGAAAGTGAAATTGATTATTGTAATTCATATCCAAAACCCAATCTCCGAAATGTGGGCTTTGCTATCACACCAAACGATAATCGAGACCAAAATAAAACTTTTTGTTCGTCCAACTCCAATATTTCGGACAATTCCCAACAAGTTAATGGAAATATTAAAGACATTGCTGACCAGCAACTTGTAAAGATAAACAAGCTCCTAGTTCAGAAACCAAAGCGACTCTATAAATTGAATACGATCGATGTTCCAGGGTCTTATCAACAATCGCCTGGGATAAATTCACCGATTAGTTCTCATAGTAACAGCAGTTTTAGCAATCCTCTGAGCTTCAGCAACAATAATGCAGGGATTTCTAATTCAGTGAACAAGACACCAGATTGCTCCGTTTCTGGAAATAGTGGAAACTGTTTAAATTCATTAACAATCGATGATGGAGCAAAACTCGGGATCAAAGCAGGTTCAGAGCAAAGCGTGAATATAGCAGCAGAGCTGGTATATTCTGGAAGAAAGAAAAACAAGAAGCAATTGTATAGGATGAACACTGATCCAAACGATTCAGAGCATCTAAGTAGAACAATTAACACTACAAGTAGTCCAATATCCAACAGTCCGAGACATAGTAATAATGCTTCAATTGGAGGTTCGAATCAAATACTACCTCCACTTAGTCAATTTAGTATGACGAATCCTCATACTTTTAGCACAGCAATAAATATGCCTATGCCTCAGAATCCGAATCCGATTCCATGTTTTCCTAATTCTAATATAGGCCTCCAAAGAAACTTTCAAATTACTCGCCTTGGAGCGACACCAATTGCAGAAACTCTTGCCGAAAACCTACCTAGTTCCCCGAAAAAGAAAGTCCGCTCACTCTATCGAAATAAGACTGATCCTACTGAATTAAATGAGATCGCAAATAGCGTCATCAGTGCCAACCCGATCCAATACTACGGAATGAAGAACTCACCAATTCCGTATCTATATTCTTTAATATAAGTTGAATCTAATTTAAATTGCTCTTTCAGGACGATAAACTCTATTGATAATATTAACAATTCGGCCATGTCAGAGGAGAATAAATCATTAACAGACATTCTGAATGAACATATGAACAGAATGACGCTAAAATCCGACTGTGGAGATGATCGGACAAAAAGTTTGCAGGAACAGTGTGATATTCTACCTTTAAATAACTTACAATCTGCCTTGAATAATTATGCATATGTTGGAGTCACCACAGGATACCCAGCAGCAATACAAAATGGGACTCTATTCACTCAAAACAGTGCGAATCCCTCAACTTTGATGAACGAGCCTCGGAAAACAGCACCGAGTCTGAGTAATCCAGCCTTTCTTCCAAATTCAATTGATTTTGGACAGCTCCCTAATGTTCAACAGGATTCCAAAATGGAAAGTAGAGTCAATCAGTTTTTAGATCCCGAATTCTTTTTGTCATAATGTTTTGAATTCTGTAAATCCACTACAATATCTTTTTTGGAAAATTCCGATTTATGAAAACAAGAAATATCTTTCTGTCCTTTGCCCGGAAAAAGGAATTTACAAGGAAAGTCCGATTACAGCTTTGCTGCTGCTTGCAATGACCTGTATCAATTTCATTTCTGATATCTAATTATTATTTTTTTAAAACTTTATTTATCATATTTATCTTTCACAAGTAACACCACTTGCTCTTGGAAGCCTCATATCAAGAATCATTCTGCTAACATATATACACGAGCTTTTTATTGGATTACTACCAACATTATTCATAAAGCTAGCAAAAATGTGTTAGTATCAGTTTTGAAACTTCACATATTCGTACAGACGAACTGTATTACGCATTCTGAACTTACTCACTAAGACCAATAGAAAATATATCTAAATTATCAAAATCATTAAAAGAGGATAAAATTTCGAAATTTCAAGATGCCACGAAAAACACGCAGCTCGAGCAGGTAATTCTGCTTTTTTCAATTTTGCACATAAATAACGTGTTTTGATTTGTTACCATTGCCATTAGTCGGTCATCCTCGTCTTCTTCAGGATCTTCTTCAAGTAGTAGTAGATCGAGTTCTAAGAGTCATTCTTCTGAAAAGTACAGACAAGTTTGATTTGTTCCTGCAGCACTGAACTCCTTTCTTTATTGATGCTGCTGGTCAATAACTTAATCTCATAATAACTTGCATTTAAATTCTTATATAGGAAGGAGTCAAGGAATCAAGACAAGAAGAAAGTTTCTGAACCGAATCAAAAGGAATCCTTAGCCCAAGCTAAAGAACAAGAAAACAAGCAAGAGAAACCGACTTCCAAGAGAAATAAATCAGAGTCAGAGTCTCGTTCTGCTTCGTCTTCTTCGTCATCTTCATCTTCGTCTTCATCAAGATCAAGATCAAGTTCAAGTTCAGACACAGATTCATCCCGTTCAAGCTCGAGTCGACGGTATAGAAATCGTAGAAGAGGGGGCAGATATGAGAATAGACGACCTTATCGTCGTCATAAATCGAGAGAGCGTCCAAGACATTCTATAAGAGAGAGGTCTCGTCGTTCAAGAAGTAAGAGCAAAAAGAGAAATCGATCTGACAGCAGAAAGCATGCTGAGAAAAAAGTGTCGGATCACGCACGAGCAACTGATGACCGAGAAAGTAAATTTAAAAAAGAAAATCAAACTGGGGACAAGAAGATAAGGATGTCTGTTGAAAGAAAAGAGCGAAATCAAAGAGGGAGAGGGGATGAAACGAAAAATGAAGAGATTAATCAAAGAAAAGAACGAAGTAAAGAAGAATCAAAGAAACATAGGTCGACAGAAAGAGTATGGCTTATCTTCTAGTTTTAAGCAGCTTTTGAAACTTCGTTTAGGGTGGTATGAGGAACCTAACATCGCGAGGAGGAGAATCAGATAAATATGACAAGAGCAGACAGCATTATCGAAAAGAGGAGAGGAGAATCAATGCAGACAGGAAAAGCTATGAGAGGAAAGAAAGACATGAGCGAAGGGAATCTCGAAGTGCTTCAAAAGGAAAAGAAACAGAAGCTAAGGAGGATCCTGAAAAGCAGAAAAAGGGCAGGGTGATTGAGAGAAAGATAAGAAACGTTGAAAGTGGCAAGCTTAGAGGATGGGATGATGAGGATGACTACGAGGCGACTAATATCCGCCTGAAGAAGTAGCAAAACACCTACATTGAACAAGTTTCTAATCTTCTTTCATGTGGAAACTATAGTATTGATTCAAGAATCAAGAAATCTACCAAACGAGCATCATTGAACGAAACTCGTGGCGATAAACCTGAAAAAGACAACAATGAAAACGGTTCAGGTCGGAAAGGCTGGTTCGAAAAACCAGATGAAAGACAGAAATTAAGGACGGAAGATACGAAATTGAATAGTGGGAAAGATAGACCATCAGATCATCCTGGAGAATTAAAGATTCAAAAAGAAGTCTCGGATGATCATAGAAGCATCAAAGGTGATTCTTTGATAGCTCTATCTGGAATTAACATTGCTATTTAATGTCTAACTAGAACGAGTCATAAAAAAATTAGATCAATGGAGCCATGATCGGGTTGAACAAGGATCAAGATCGCCAAGTCCAAAAAATGTACATTTAACATTTTCTAAGTCACTTTAACGAATTTGAAATACTTAGAAAAAACATAAACCGAGAGACTCCCCACAAGATAGCCCTCAAGCAGCCAACAAATAAAAAATACACATTAGATAGTTTTAAGTTTTTGCTTCTTCAACTCTCTGCGAAGAATTTTAGTTAACATTTTTTGTTCATTGAACGTATTTTCCAGTCAACTTTTAATGCGAACATGAATTTTAACTCCATTCTTTAAATATATGAATCACATAAAATCCTTCGCTTCGAATGATTGGCTAAATTTCTTGAAATCAGAGTCGCACCTTAGATGATTTGGCAATTAAGAAATTTTCATTCAATAATTTAAGCGATTTGGTATCAAACTACCAATGAAATTGGGAATTGCATAAAGAGGGACAACAAAAAAAACAGAGCAATTCTATCTCATAATTTACTTACATTGAGAAGAAAGAAAAATTATAAACGCATATCGTAATTTCACTTAATACAATTCTGAATTAATTCTTTAAAGCAATAATTTTAGTTAAACTAGCCTTATTAAAAATGAATGTAAGTCTGACCGACTTTTTTTCAGGTGCGACGTCCTTGTCCAGCTCTTTGCTGGGGTACATGAAACCTGACATCGCCAGTAAACTCAAGCTATTAAAGTGTCAAAACCATCCTGATAAAGTCGCTCAATTTGTTAATCGAAGTATTCAGAACGGAAAATTCTTATGCGAAGAATGTGGACCCAGGGAGGACACCAATGCTATTGTGGATGTTTCAAGTAAGAATTATCGTGGTGACTATATAAAAGTGGAGCAATTGCTGGACTATATAAATGAAGAGTATACAAGGCTAAAACGTAAATCTGTGTCAATTGGACTCCCAATTCCTCGATTTGAGGAATTTTTGTTATCAAGAGATGCATTGACCTCCACAATAAGCAAGGCTCTTATCGATAATCAGAATGTAATTATTGATCGCTTGGAGGCGCTCAGAATCGAATTTAATAAGATGATCGATCTTCATAAATCTTTTGTGACCTCAATGTATTCGAGAGAAATAAAGCAATTTGAAACTAACGCAAAGTTTCTCACTACGCGGATCGAGGGATTCTTGAAGGAACTGCAAAAATTTACTTCTTTTCCGAGTCCTCAGGAAATTACTAATGAATTTAAACAAGCTAAAAGTGAAAGCAATCTGCAGGAACAGATCAGCTCACATCTTTCACAAATCGATGCTACTTCAAAAAGCCTGGTCTCAAGATCAGTTGATGGGATCTTTAAAAAACAACAAAGAATTTCAGCAATGTTAGCGTATTTGAATAATCAAAGTCGAGAGTACCCAAAGATTGCGAATGACCTTCAATTCGTCACGAAAATTACGGAGGATCCTTTGGGTTGCATTATGGAATATCTGCAAATGAGTCAAAAGCAGCTGATAACTACAAACCCGTTCAAGATGCTCTCGTCTTATAGCGAGCTCGAGACCGACGTATCAGAATATCAGTTTGAGCGAAGTATTCCGAACCTTTCCTTTGACTACTATTCCAGAGCAACAAATTCAAATCCTTGCTCCATGCACTATTTAGATACTTTACGCAAGAAACTGATTATAGTTGATATTGATAGTGTGTCTAGTGAATTTGGAGGTAAAGGAGAAGGGATGAGAGAATTTATAAGAGGCCCTAATTATGAAGAGATCGATCTATCTGGAGAACGAAGGATTGCTCCTCTCGCAAAATCAATATCGACTCCGAAGGGCGAGATCTATGTTATTGGAGGACTGAGATCAAAATCAGTTTTGCATTTGATCCCAAAAAGTCAGCCATTTACTTCAATTGCCAAGGCTGAATTACCTTACGATAAATATGGCATGGGACTGCTATATGTGGAGCCAGGTGTCATATACTCAATTGGAGGAATTACCTCAAGGAATTCAAGACTCGTGCCAACTGGGCAATGCGAGCGGTATTTCATTGGTGAAGATAAATGGGAGCAGATTCCCTCTCTCACTCTTCCAGCTTCGCAGCCTGGATTATGTTTGTATGCGAACAGATATATTTACAAATTTGGAGGATACATTACTGAAGATGGAAGACCGAACAACCTTATTGAAGAATTCGATTTGTATATAGAGAAATGGAAAGAACTTAGAGTTACCGATTTCAATGGAGCTCAGATGCTACCAAAAAGTATTGGATTGCAAATTAATGAAGATCAAGTAATCCTGCTTGGTGGCAGCAGCTATTTTTCCTCTACGGGTTCATATTTCGCTTTGAATCTCCGAAATAGATGGAATCAACACTCCCATGATGAGTATCATCAAGACTTTTCGGACTTGATACAACCTCTTGATGATATTGCTAGTTTGGAAGGTTATGAGATTGTTTCACATGCAATACAGAATCAAAAGTTGTATCTGTTTGCTGTCTTCCAAAAATCAGAGAGCCTCGAGAAAAAGGTACTTGTACTTGACCGTAATTTTTTCCAAATTGAACGAGCTTAAGGGTATCCATTTGCCCATTTTCATAATCAATCTCTTTGTCGCCCCTGTATATATTCGTATTTTATCGATCAATTTCTTCATACCTCTCATACTCATTCCCATGAAAAATGAATTAATTTTTTCAGACTATGCTTTCGTCATATCGATTTCATCATATATCAAAGTAGCGTTTGATTGTGTGATTGTAATCAATTTCTGAACTCTCTCAAAGAATGAATAAAATCTTCGTTTTCTTAAGTATCAAATCTGAAAATTTTAAATCTTCAAATAAGATGGATCGATCATCTCGAAAGATGCAAAATGAGAGTCAAATATCCCAGGGAACGCCAGTTGGACTGGATGAATCTAGCAATGACCTTAATGAAAGCACAACAGGAGCTGAAAGCTCACGCAGATTAAACAGGAGCATCTCTCCTATCGGTCAGAATGATCAGTCATTCGAGTCGTCGTCAGAAATCATAAAGCCAATGATTCTTGTGGACATTGACAGTAAGGGCATGATGAAAATAAATAAGAAAGCTATAGAATACCTGCAGACTATCAAGAAGAATGTAACATTAAAAGAATTCCTAACACCTTATCGAATTTAGATTGCTGTGCTTGCTGTTATTGGACCTTATCGAACTGGAAAATCATATTTAATGAATCGCTTTGCAGGTTACCAAAAAGGTTTTGAACTCGGTGGATCCACAAATCCTTGTACTCATGGTATCTGGATATGGGGGAAACCTATGAGACTAAATGACAACACTTCGCTGCTACTGTTGGACTCAGAAGGATTGGGTATCTTAAGAAATTTAAAGCACTTCTTAAAAGAATCTGTTCTTAAGGTTCTTACACTCGTGATGAAAACATCGATGCAAAGCTCTTTCTATTGACGTGCCTTCTGAGCTCTTGCTTAGTCTATAATGTTATGGGAACAATTGACGAGAGAGCAATAGGAAGTCTTTCCTTTATTGCTAACCTTTCTGTTCATCTCAATGCGAAGAACAACCTGGACAAAACATCCACTCAAGAAATCTCAAAATACTTTCCGTCGTTGTATTGGGTGGTTCGAGATTTCTCCCTTGACTTGGGAGGAAAAGATAAAGCGATGGTATTAATAATGTGCATCATTATTATTCTCAACACAAAGATCTTTTTCTAGATGTCACCGAAAGACTACCTTGAAAATTGTTTAGCTGCCGTTCAAGGAGACAGTGAAGAAGTTATTGAAAAAAACAAAGTAAAAATGATTCGAGCCAATGTGTTCAAATTCATCTTTCTTAATACAGGTAAGACGTTCCATTGTCGATTACTTCAAGGACAGAGATTGCTTTACACTGATCCGCCCAGTTAACGATGAGAGCGCTCTCAGAAATATTGACAAACTCCCTTACGAAAAACTTCGACCAGGCTTCCGAGAACAGTTGGAGAGCATGATGGATCGAATTTTTGGGAGTATGCGACCAAAAGTGATTAATGATGCTCCGATTAATGGAAAAATATATACTGATTTACTCATCACTTTTGTGGACTCATTAAACAACAGTGCAATGCCTTCAATTGCTTCAACATGGGAGCGAATAGTCGATAAAGAGATGCAAAAGACTTTAAACTCTGCAATCGATCATTATATTAGAGTCATTAAAGCTGAGGTATGAGAAATAGGTTGTTGAAAAAATTTGACAACGATCAAACATTTATAGACCGAAGGAAAGTTTCCCATGAATGAAGAGATTTTGGCAAAGAAAATGGAAGATGTCAAGTCAGAAATCCTATTTTAAACAATTTCCCCACAACATAAATCTTTAAATAGGAAGAAAGGAGACGCAATGCTAAGCGAATCGACAATCCTCTCTGAAACAAAATTGTACGAAGCGAGAGAGAAATATGACAGAAAGCTCAAAGAAATTAACGATCTCCTCATACAAGAAAATATAAAGAAGTCCAAAGAATTCTGCAACAACTTCGTCCAGTACATTTTTTAATTAATAAACAAAACAAAATACTTACCTTTTCGCTAAAGGAAAATCACTGAGAAAATAGAAAAGGACCTGAAAGCTGAGAAATACCGGTCATTCGCTCAATTGATCAAAGATTTTTACTATTATAAAAAAGTAAGCAGCAGCATGATTTTCTGAAGGCCTGAATTGTGTATTAGACTTACCTTGAAGAAGGCAAAGGCCCTGTAAAAATGGAAGTTTTTACGAATTTTTTTGTTGATAACTTTTTGAGAGTCCTTGAGAATCTCCATACGGACATGCTAAACAAAAAAGACAAGTACATTCTCATCTCCTCAATTGTTATTTATTTCTCCTGCTGTTATGAGTGAACGTATGGAAATTGAAAAAGTCATGGCAGATTTATCAGGAAAGAATGAGGCGCTTACCATGCTGCTAGAAAAAGAAAAAGAAAACACTAACTACTATCTAAACGAACTCAAAGAGCGTTTCCAAGAAAGGAGACTCGAACTTGAACGAAGAATCATCGAGGAACATGATACCTGGGAAGCGAAGCTTCGAGATGCAGAGAAATGGAAAAAGAAGCTACAAGAAGAGAATGATGAACTTCGTTCAATTATTAATCTGATAAAGGCCCAAGGAGTATCTGGAGGAAAGAAATCAGAACAAATTACAGAAGAAATTTCGAGAGGAATCAGCAAACTAGACTCGAATGTTGCAAGAGATATCTCATTCATCAGAGAAACTTTGAGTTCATTTGCTTCTGAGGTTCAAAATATGCATCAAGAGAAATTTGATCTTCGACTAAAATATGAAATGGAAAAGGATTTAGCTGATATGGAGAAATATCATGCTCAGCAAATTAATGACGCGAAAGCACTTTCTTCATCAGTAATGGAAAAACTCAGAGAATCATACGAGGATGAGATAAGAGATCTCCGGGAGCAAATAGCGACATTAGAAAAAGCAAAACAATTACACCTTGTTAAACTTGTTGAGAAAGAAGGCATCGTAACAAACAACTCTTTCAATGGAAGTTTCTTAAAAATATTTGTCTCAAATTTAGATAAAGGTACTGCAAGAAAAAGTGGTATCGTATGAAAAAGATAGCAAGAAACAACTTGACTACTCTGAAATGCTCTGTAAAATTTCAGATCAGCTCGTTCGTGTCGGTCGAAAGATAGAGATGTCATAAAATAAATTATCAGGGTGAAATGCAGTTCCAAATCAATGGAGCGATCTTCCTATTCCCAAGGGGCTTTTTCTTATTATTGAATGTGACGCTTTGCTTTTTTTTTTTGGTTTTTGTTTTGAGAATAGCTGTAATAATTCGGTCCTACATATTAAATTTTGAAAGTTCGAGAGTCAAATTGTGTGGCAAAATCACCGAAATAAAAACTTGGAAACTAGCTTTTGCTTGTAAGTAATGACTTCCCAACCTAGGAAAAGCAGTGCGAACTCAAAAGATAGCATTCACCTGACCTAATCTATTCACTTACAAGGAAATAGTAAAAAAAAAAATCCGACCAGCCGGATTCGAACCAGCGACCCTTGGATTACCACATAACTCTACAGTCCAACGCTCTACCAACTGAGCTATGGTCGGAATTCATTATTAGAATAAGAGAATTTTGTCTTGTACTCACTATTCATCGATCTAATTAACAATTTTTCCACTACTGTTCCATTCGTGAAAAATAAAAATGCAGTTTCTAGAAAATCATTACAAAGAATCGTTTCAAAACTCCCTGTCTGCTAATTTGCATGTCTAAACTCTCTCAAAAATCGACGCCATCTTCTATTATTATTTGTTATGGATCTTAGTTTCTTTTTTAGTCGGTCTAGTCTAGGATGAAAATTAAATGGGCCGAAAAGCACTTCCAAGTATTTAATAGTCGTTTTATGAACCAGAATGATGCAACCATCTTGCACTGATTCGATAAAAGTTAATTCTCAAAACATGAATAAATATAGTCTCATATTCTGTTTTAATAAAAGATATGCTTTCAGGCTTTCAGTTTCATCTTTCGTAACTCAATTAAGAGAGGATCGATATTCTTTCCCTAGTAATTAATGAATTGCAATTTCAGAATTATTGAACCACTAAAATAGAGAAGAATTTACATTTGAATCCCATTCATGCAGAGCTCTTTCTGCGTAACTCTTAAAGTATTCTTCTTCCTCTTTTAACGCTTTCTTGATCTTTTCAGCCTCATCGAATTCCTTGTATATCTCTTCTTCCAGTAATTTTTGTTTTTGTTCCTGCATTGAAATCAAGAAACTAAAATATTGAATGAACTTAATACAGCTTGTTTCTTATGATATTCAGCCAGCAGCCTACATCTTTCTTTATAATTCTTCTTCTCTTCAAGGTCTTTTTGGTGCTAAGAAGTAAGTTTCCATCGTTTTTCAAATGTCAATAGAGCACTCTTACCAATTCTTGATTCTTTTTAGCCCAAAATTGTTGAAACTCTTTTGCGTCGATTATTTCTTGCTCTTTTTCTTGTTTTCTTTTTGCCATTGAAAGAGCTTGGTGATGATCAATAGTTCTCTAAGTGCAAATAATATATTTAAACCTTCGACAGAGGTAATAATATCCGGTTTACCTTTAGTTCTTCTCTTTTTTCTCGTTTAATTCTTTCTACTTCTTCAGCTTTTATTTCTGCTTCTTTGATTTGCTTATTCAAAATCTCATCTTCTCTATTCTTTATCTTTCTTAACTGCTCAATTTGTGCATCAATAATCTTTTGTCTGGCAGCTTGCTTCTCGCTAAGAACAAAATTATTCATTCACTCGAGTACACATAATCATATTCATACTTGAATTTCATTTCTTCTCTAATCCTCCTCATTTCGAGTATTTCTTCCTTCTTTTTCGCAAATTCTTCAATTTCTTTCTCTTTTTCGAGCTCTTTAAGTCTCTCCTGACGTCTTATTTCTTGCAGCAGTTCATTTCCTTTTCTTGTTTCTGCTTGTGCATCAATAATTTTTTGTCTTCTTCTCCTCTCTTCTTCTCTATCAAAATTGATTGATATTTCACCTCACAAAATAATTTGCAATTACTTTTGCTTTTCGAGCTCCTCTTTCGCTTTAATCTTCACAATTTCTCCTTCGATTCTTTCTTCTTGCAACCTTTTCAGGTATCTAAGCTTGAATTCTTTGTGCTGCTCTTGAAGAATTTTTTGAGCTTCTTTCTTCTTTTTTTCTGTAATTTGCTGCTTTTCAAGTTCCTTTTGATCATATAACCTCATATTTTCTTGTTCCATCTCCAAATGTTTAGCCTCAATTATTTTTTCAATTTCTTTCCTTCTTTTTGCAATTTCTATCTGCTCTTCTCTTTCCTATAGAAACAAACATTGTCCCATTTGATTTCACAATGACCTCTAGTACTTGTAAGGTATCTGCAAGAAGCAGTGCTGACTGAAACTTCTTAACTCTGTCTTGAGTTTCATAAATTTGCTTATTAGCCTTTTCCAGTATGGCACGTTTGATTTCTGCTTGATATTTTGCTTCTTCCTCGTCAATTTTTCGGCGCTCTTCCTCTTCTTTTTGGAATTTCTCAAATCTTGCATCATCTTTCTTTTTTCTGAGAGCCTGAATTGTATTTGGCCAATTTTTCACTCTTGCTTGTGATTTCTCTTGAAGTTCTTGTTTCTGAGAGTATGCAGAAACCGGAATTAAGTGCTTATTCTGCATGATACTATTACCTCTCGCAGACGTCGCTCTTGGTCCTCAGAAAGCGGTCCAGAAAGAATTCTCTCTTTCATTTTTTGGTACTCCGATAATGTCAAAACACCCGTGTTCGTAACCGACATGGGACTCTTTATTCCTGAAAAACTTGTCGAATTATACATTCTCTCGACTACAGTTTTATAAATAAACTAAGATCGCGAAGAGATTCGTTTTGTGGCAGATTAAATGCAAATATAACACACACACTACATTTTTCCCAATAGTGTATTTACAAGTTTGCTCTTTTTGTGGAATTTAAGTTGCCGGTATAACCTAAAAAGAAGTCTATCAAATTGGCTCTATATCTCATTAAAATTTGATTTATGATTTTTCCTCTCGCGAAAAAAATGAGAATGAGAATGAAAACTGATAACAATAACATTTTATTTTTTCAGGCAACTACTTGTGAACTTCTTTCTCCAATCTTATTTCCATAACCAAAGCTTAAACTCCGTTCTGATAGGTTCGATAGAGTAGAAGTAATAATAAGATGTTGTCAGTCACTTTGAAGGACTGCATTTGTTTCATTGATTTTGACTTACCTCAATTCTATGTTGTAACAACTAAATAACAGATTTTTCGGCTAAATGTGATTTCTTATATATGTCAAAACAAAACACACATGGCTCCATCTTCTAAGGAGCCACTTTTGATCCGCTTCTTATGTATTATGGCAGAGCCTTTTATTCATCTTTGAAATAAAGAATCAGATTTGCCAAAACAAGCATCATCGAAATATTCTCCAACAGTCAATGGTTATTTCCACAAGAGCGTGTATTACTAAAGTAATTCTGAATAGTCAATCCCGGGTTGCATTGAAATTTGAAATAAAACCCTCTTCATATATCTGCTTAGTCAGATAAAAATCCCAGCTATCCAGCAAGTAAAGTTGACACATTCAATATCTTTGCCGTAGAATTTTTCACCTGACTTTTCAAAAGTATTTTAACATTGATCAAAGATAAAGGATAAAACCAATCTTTAATTGCAATTTTATCAAAAAAGGGAAGGTAGAGCTGCATGAGTGACAAACAATACGATAAGGTAGTCCTGAGAGTCAGAAAGTTCATCACTAACAGACTCCTATCAAGGAGACAGATGGTAACCCAATCAACCCCTTATTTGAACAAATCAGAGAGCAATTTTGTTTGTAAATTTAGATTGTTGATGCTGTGCACCCAAATGTCCCGAGCGTTCCTAAAGACAAATTGAGAGAAATGTTAGCAAAGAAATACAAGACTGATGTCAAGAATATCAGCGTTTTTGGATTCAAAACTCAATTTGGAGGTGGCAGAAGCACTGGATTCGCCTTTATCTATGACAATGAGGAGTACTTGAAGAAATATGAACCTAAATACAGACTGAGAAGAGTAATAAAATACTTTTTTGTGAATATTTTATCTTTTCTTTGTAATTTGTCTGCCAATTACCATTGATCAAAGTCTGATACTTATTTGATGTTAGGTCAAACTGTTACCTGAAAGAACCGGTAACAGAAAGGGTAGAAAGGAACTCAAAAACAAGAAGAAGAAAGTCAGAGGTGTTGCAAAGTCAAAGGTTGTCGGAGGAAAGAAATAAGAGGTTTCAAAGCGACTGCTCTAGGATCTTGGAAGGAAACTGGAGAGATCTACGAGAGGGCATGCAGAAAAGAATCAATTGCCTTCATTTTCTCGAAATACTGTGTTGTGTGCCTTATATTTGGATATTGGTTTCTTACACCCAAAAATTAGCAGCATGCTGTTTTTGCAAAAATCTTTAATCAAAACCTTCAGTAATTGTTGTGCTTCTAGTGGCTGAAAAACCCCAAAAAAAAAAAAATGAGCTGGGAAGAAGTAATGGCAAAGTTTCATATGTTTGCAGACCGCGAACTCAAAGAAAGAGAGCGTAGAATAAATAGTTTTCGTCGTTATTTCTGAAAAATGAAAAGTATCTGAACACTAATGCTCCTAAACGTCAGCATCGATAATTTAATTCTGTTGGGTGATTAATCGAATGACATTCGAGCTCTCTTCTTCTATTTTACCGAATCATCGCATGTTTGTGACTCAAGCAAGTCAATCACCTATGCCCTGATTTCTCTCATTACAAAATCAGCGAGAGTGCTTCCCACTTCGATATTGCTGGCATCATTAGATTATAATATTAATGTGTAGTAAATAGTTTTCATGTATTCATTCTAATCAACGAGTTTTGAATTTTCATATGTGACCCTCGAATCGTATTTGGAATTAGTAAAGACCAAATTAGATAGATAAATAAATAAAACATGTCAGCAACCATTAGAAGAAATCTCCGCGCTCGTGAAGAATTCGTAACTTTGTCGTGTGATATTCGATAAACAACGATGTTAGGAATATCAAAGAGGCTGGACTGAAGATGAATTGAAAGCAGCTGAGCTAAGAAAAGCATTCTTAAAAGAATACATCATCAATTTCGACACTAAGTACGCTGAAACCGTTCTGTGCAGTCATGTTTACTTTTGTTTGTCTTAGTCTTTACAAAACTGTAGTTGAAAGAGACTGGGCCTATATTGCGAAGAGAGAATATAGATGGGATGTCGAATACAAAGCTTTTGGAAATGGATTATTTGCAGGCAATCTCGCTTGGAGCTTGAGAATGTTCATGCTCAAGAAGTTCGTCATCTGGCCTCTACCTGTTGTTGGAACTTTGGCTTACTTATACTACAAGCCACTCTTGTTACAAAAACATAACAAAAAACTCTTCGATATGTGCAACGTTGGTGAACAATATACCTTGGGTACTTTTCAATTCCGGCTCTTGTATTTACCAGTTTTTACTAGGCAAAAAAAGGAATGAAGTTTTGAGAGAATGCAACCGTATCTTGAACAGAGAAGATTTCTAAATTAGCAAGGTCGGCATTTGAATTGATGGTCCATTTGTTGTGCGTCTTCTCATCTAATTTAGAAAAATATGGATGCATATGATGACTCTATTCATTCGTTCTGGCTCTTGACTCTTTTCATAAAGTAGATAGCAAACCTTTTCTACTGACAAAAAAAAAAAACTAGACTTTGTATTCAATCGCGACATCGAAGCAAAAATTATGAATGTTCAATTTAAACAAATTTGATATTGCTATGATGTAATATTAGCAAAGAATGACTCAAACTTGCTCGCAGATTACAAATTCGTAGAAAAAGAAGATAAATTCTAATGTTGATTTACCCTAAACTAAAGGCATTCTTATTACAACTAAAATTCTTTGCAAACCAAATCTCCTTATATTCGTCGAGCAAAAACAGCCGTCTGGTCTGGGTGCTATATTATTATCATAGAATCTTTCCAATTAATCATTAATCTTTGTAGTTTTGGATTAGTGGCTTGTGAGAGCAACAATGACATTAGATATTTTCTATCGTTCACAAAGTGTTCTCTCTACGCAATCGACATAACCAATTAAGTCAGTAAGTAAAACGAACATCCCATCTAAGAAAGCATTACAACAGAAATCAGCTTGTGAGAGAGTGAGTTATACTGTGGGAGATAGGATGTCTTATTTCATGACTAAAAGGGTTATGGCTCAAGAAGATCTGGAAGTAAATTTGATGAGACTCAAAGTGAGAACGCAAGGCATTTAATTTGCGAGGCTGAGTATTTTTCCGCCAGATGACTTCAATTTTTAAATTTCTAATTTATTTGGCTCTCTTCTGTGCAATCAGGTATCCAAACGTTGTCAAGATTATATCTACATTCATTTCTATACGAAAGCCATTATTCAACTTGCTTGTATGACCGATATAAACTATCTAAGAGAGAAATATGGGCCAGTACAGGCTCGCCAGCCTTCGCCAAGATCCTTGTCGAATGATTCACTTAGTTTCGATAATGTAACATGGTTCGTTATCGAAAATAAATCCAAATTTCGAAAGAGAAGCAGAAACGAACCTGCTAAACGATGGGGTCATACCGCAACTGTCAAGGATGATAAAATGTTGATTTATGGAGGTAGTGGATTAGGCCCAAAGAATGCTAGACATTGGCAATGTTTTTACCAGCTAGATCTTCTGGAATGGGAATGGAGCAAACTGGAGCCTGAGAACATTCCTCCGTCTGCTCGTGACTCACATACTGCAGTTTTGTTTGAAGAGAGCGTTTATATCTATGGAGGGTCAGGTGGAATTAGTAAACAAAGCGACGAATTTTATAGATTCGAACTTGCAACCAACCGCTGGAAACGAATTACTGCAGAAGGAAATCGACCACCAGGAAGAGAGGGCCACACTGCATGCATTGTCCATGATAAGTATATGGTAGTGTATGGCGGCTGGGAATCTAATCAAGATGTTTTAACTGATACTTACGTTTATGACTTTGAAAACAACAAATGGTCTCTTGTGATTAAAAAGTCAGGCCCCGTTCCGAAGCCTCGTGAGAGTCAAGCAGCTTGTGCTATTGGTGAATTTATATACATTTTTGGTGGGCAAGGAAATGATATAGAAATAGATGATTATAATTATGAGGTTTATTTCAATGATCTCTATCGGTTCAAGCTCGAAATTGATGATAACAAAATTTACTCAGTGTGGGAAGAATTAAAGCCAACTGGTGTGAAACCTTCAAAAAGGTCATCCGCTTCAGCTTGCGCTTACAGAAATAGATTTCTTATCATTATCGGAGGTGAAGGATATCCAAAGGAATTCGACGAAGAATCGGCACTTGGAATTAATCCAAAGAAGCAGCGTGAGGTTCTAAAAAAGCACCGCAGGAGTGAGGATGGGAGTATTCTGTCCTTTCCGAAATCTGATGTGTGGTTATTTGATACTGACTTGAACACGTGGAGTCGACTCAAGGTCAAAAATCAAACCGAATTTTTGCCACGTTTCGCTCATACTTCTTGCGTTTTTGAAGATTTTATCTTGATATTTGGGGGACTTTCGGGCGAAAATAATGAACCTCACGATGATGTCGTCATCTTATCCTTAGATGGTTCGGATCCGTTTAAGTTTACGACCTCTCTCAAAACACTAAAGAGAGAAGCAGCTGACAATATGACAGGTAACTCATCTCTAAATTAGCCCCTCGAAACTTCTTTAGGATCCATCAGTATCTCTAAAAGTCTGACTACTAGTTGTAACAACTGCAAGAACAAGATCAAATATTATGAGAGTGAAGAGTCTTTAACTAATTTATCGAGGTCTACTCAGGAAGAAGGAGATTTAAAAATGATACATTGTAAAGATATCCCTTTTAAGAGCGGCCCTGTTGTAACAGGAGCCTACTTACATACGCTCTCCGAATTAATTGGATGGCCGTTTGCTGCTCTAGGACTTCTTATTGATAATAGCACTAACAGAGAAGCGAGTCACCTCAAGATAAATCTAGTCACCAAGAAGCTCGTAAAACTATCTCAAAATAAAGGAGTGAGATCAAGCACTCAGTCTGACGAAGGGCGTGACGAACCCATTAACAATGATTCATCAAACAAAGAAGAGCTCACCAAAAAAGACTCATCACATCTTCCATTAACATATTTAGAGCTTGTTGATGATGGCAAGGAATGGACTGCAGAGGACTTTGCTGCTATGATAGCCGACTTCGATGCTTCTCCAGATAATGAGATTACTTCTACATATCGTCATTCAGTGATGCTATCCAGTGATAAAAAAGAAGATCGAAAGGAGGAAAAAATAGATGAACTCGCCTCTTTAATGAGAAAAAAATACTCTGTAAACCTTAAAATCGGAGGTTTGAGGCTCGGAAATTCAATAGTAATTTTTTCGAAGACTCACAATTATTCCCTGCTTGGCTACATCAGTATTCAAAAAATTGAAAAACTTCACTTACCTTGCAATACAACGTTCCTGTACTCATGCTGGGAATCTTCAACGGGAGTCTATCGAACGATAGAAGGTGAAAAAACGAGAAAGCTGATCTTGAAAGAAATAGAGGACTTTATTACAGAGCCAGAGCTAGAGGCCATGACGAATCCGACCGGAACAAAAATATTAATTATGAATCTCAGAAAGATTCCTATATTTAGAAAAGGTTCAAGCACTATCTCGTTTGAGTATGAGTTAGCCGGCATCACCAATGCCCAGGAGGAATTGGTCGATATTCATATAAGAACTCTCGATCGTGAGTTAAAGAAAATGTCAGAGGCAAACCGATCCAACCCGATGATAGAATTTTCTTTGAAAACATACCTTAGTGCATTTTTCCTTGAGGAAAATCCAACCAAAGTAAAGAGAAACTTCATTGAGCTGTTTCTTTTTGGGAAAAAAATCGAGATGATTAATGTAAAAAAAACTATGGAACGAATTCGGGATGAAGATGAAAAAATGTTTGTTGAATTTGTGAAACCAAAGATGCTTGAAGGTTTGGTTGGCTGCAAGTCAGAAAAGAAAGGTATATTTGTTTAACCTCATCATATTCAATTCATGTATCTCGCCTTTAGAGGCACTAGAATCGAAACGAAATACCCAAGATAACCATGAAAACGCATCGACAGCACTCAGTAGTTCTTTATTCCAAATTGGGCAGTTAAAAAATAACTGAACATTTTTGGTTAGATTTTGATGTCTTAAACCAAGGCATCTTGGTTTATTACAATAACCGATTGATAAAAAGACTCGAAACTCCTAAACTGGGATATACTGAGCGCCTCGCAACAGTATTAAGATTTGACAAGAGGGATGCTCCCGAACACATAGGATTCGTCAGTTTGATGAAACTGTTCAAGCCAAACATAATCATGACGGTATGGACCAGTTCAAATTATTTAACTGAGTTTCCTGATAGGAAATCGAAAATGCTTTTCATTCGAATTATGCTTATAATGTAATTTCGGATATATTAGCAGGTATACGCAGCCGAAAGGAGGATGCCTCGATAGGAGATCAAGAAGAGGAAAGCCCAAATGCTAGTATTGCAAGAAAAGTAAAAAAATTTTAGAATTCAGCAAGAGACCATTCTCAACCTTATAAATTCAATTTTCGAGTAAGAAAGTGAACATGGATATTGTATATATAATTGAATGAGAGTATCCATCAATTTTTTCTCAGTTTGATATTTTGTACGAATTTCCATTTCTCTTCTAAATTGAGAGTGATTTAACATATCCGAGGAAAGCAAATATTTTTATCAGAAAAAATCCTTCCTCTCACTACTTGTATCAAGTTGAATAACAAGTAATTGAAAGGGTAAGCAGCAAAGTGATTATTACATTCATAATGAGAATCATATAAACTGGATGATTAATTGTTGTTAATGTGGAAATACGTGTCATCAGCCTATTTGAAACAGCTAAGTTAGGTCTAGCTGAGGGCAGCATCCGTATAAACCAAGTTTCTTAATCAAAGATGAGTTCGGTGTTTTCATCGATAAGCAACGGACATTATATTGATTCGCTCAGTCTTTTCGAAACTCAAATTTGAGATCTGTAGATTGAGAATATCATAAGTTCAAGTCGTAACAAATTCATCCTATTTTGGGTACATCGAGTTTTTTATCTACCCTTCATGCGAACATATCCATCCTTTCCCCAACAAAACCGTATCACCATTCGCAAGAAAGTGCCCCTACTATTCAAGTTTTTATGAGAAATGACACGAGAATTCCGACAACAGTTCAAAAGATCTTTGAACAGCTGTGCTATGTGAAATGGAGGTTCTTACTTTCGCAGAAACTATAGTGTAAAGTGTTGTTAATGAATAATTCTCCGAACGTTTTAAATCCATTTGAAAAAATAAATAAAGAAACAGTCTTTAAAGTTTCATTCAATAAACATTTTGAGATGAACAGAGCACAAACCGCAAAAAGCAACAAAAGCGCCAAGTACTTGAGTTCATATAACTGTTATTCATGACCAAATCTATAGAGATCTTGAAGAAGACTTAACTCATTTGAGGAAAAGGAATCAGGCTCTCGGTAAGCAATCTATCGTTGCATAATCTTATGACTTAGAGGCTGACAGAGCTGCATTTTACACGAATTCGGAACAAATCAAAAGAGAACTTCAAGAGGAAGCAGAATTACTTCGAAAAGAGAACCGTGACTTGAAAAAATTACGTGATGATCTGCAAGCCAACAAGAGGGTAGCATTTTTTGGACTTGAGCAATGTCATTTAACTTTAAAAGGCTGTTGCACCCAGCATGTCAAAAACTACATCGGGATTTCTCACAAATGAGATGAAAGAAGAAGCTTACTGGAAGAAGAAATTGGACGATCTAAGGAGTACATATCAATTGAAGAGGAAGATTCTTTTGAGTCTCAAAGACAAATTATCGGAAGTTGGTGAAAACAAAATGGGAGGTACAAAGACGCTAATATCCATCAGTTTCTGAAGTATTTATTTGCATCATCGAAATAGGACCCGAAGAATCTCCATTAATGCGACAGATCAGATTACTTGAAAATCGTCTTGACAAAGTCATGATAAAATATAATGAGGCTCAGAGCATTAGAAAAACTTACGAGCAGGTGTGAAGATCTTCTCTGAGTGGTTCTCACTAAGAAAATAGATTGTGAAACGGTTAAAAGAGGAGAGAGTTGGCTATGACAATCAATTAGCAGCCATTGAGAGAAGTTTGAAAGGAAAAGAACATGATTTTGAAGAGCTCTTACTTTTGGCTCATGATGCAACCCATGCTAAAGAGCTTGCGATAGCTGAAAAAAAGAAATTTGAGTATAAGGTGAGCATAACTTTTTTTTGAGAGTCAGCTCAATTTTTCATTTAAATTTCTGACAGAAAGCGGCTGTGAGAGGTATTAGAAAGACGTACTTG
>ENA-UOTZ01000162-UOTZ01000162.1-compost-metagenome-genome-assembly--contig:-NODE-162-length-54180-cov-17.725930_pt1 | contig 54180 bp, 40 predicted proteins | sample MGYA00238144_ERZ746983 | MGnify/ENA primary metagenome ERZ746983 (study PRJEB28759, sample SAMN06268863) | compost metagenome | isolation source: single cell | place: USA: California, Emeryville, Joint...
GGGCTTTAGAAAAGAGCCCTATACTCTCGAAGTTAACGAAAGCACAAATCGAAAAGGTTGTAGATGTCATGAAGATTTTAAACTATAAGGCAGGAGACACAATTTACGGCAAAGGAACTCCTTGTCATCAGAAGATCGTTGTGGTTATTGAAGGAGCACTGAAAAAAGTAACAATAATAAATCCGTGAGAGCTCGCGATTCATAAAACCTGCTAATACATAGTCAAAATTTGGAACAGTTCTAGCAACGAAAGGCTCAGCCTACGGCGATGAGTACTTGATGGAAGCGAACAAGACTAAAGCGTATTTCTAACTCAATTGCTGAGTATATAAACCGAAAACTAACGGCAGATTTGATGATGATATTGTCATGGAATGCGATGGAGTTTTGGCAGAGATCAATTATGAGTCTTTTCAAGAATGCATTGGAGGCACCATGGAGGAGGTTATCAGAAAGAACGAGAAAGCTCAAGAGGTAAATTTTAGCAGTCTGGCTTCGGTGCATTAATTTCTCACGATTTTCGAATATATAGAAAAGATTTATCAACCCAGTCTCCGAGGTGAAGAAGATGATCGGGAAACTTAAACTCGAAGAGCTGATTTTCTACAGGAAACTTGGAATAAGTCCATTTGGAACCATTTATCTCGTCCGAGAGAAAAGCCATGACCAATTCTTCGCTTTGAAGTGTGTATCTAAACAGATGATTGTTGAAGGGAGCCTCGAGAAGCATATCCAAGTAAAAATAAATGACTATTCACCCGCCTCACATTGGTTTTGCCTCCACTATTAGCAAGAAAAAGCGGTTCTTGAATTGATAAATTATCCATTTATAATGCAGCATATTCGAACCTACAAAGACAATAATTGCGTTTACTTCCTCTCTGAATATATCAAAGGCATGGAGCTCTCCTACGTTATTCGGGAAATGGGTCTGCTCGACACATACGGCGCGCAATTCTATATCGGCACGATGATCTTATGCATTGAGTACTTACATAATCAAGGAATTATTCACAGAGATATCAGACCCCAGAATATAATGGTCGACTCGAATGTAACAAGCCTTCACGGAAGTTGATTGCTAATTGCCGTGTGTGGTAGGGCTATGCGAAATTAATTGACGTAGGAACAGCGAAAATAATGAAGAAGCAGACTACTGGTGTTTCAAGAACATTTACTATTATCGGGACACCACATTACATGGCACCTGAAATTATTATCGGCAAAGGATATGGCCAACCCGTTGATTTATGGTCCCTTGGTATGAAAATATTTTCAAGGATGTTTCGCTAAATTTTTGTCATTAACAAGGCATATGTCTTTACGAATTCATGTGTGGGGTTGTACCTTTTGGAGACGAAAGTGAAGACCCTTATGACATATATGAGGAAATTTTTACCCAGCCTCTCAAGTACCCTGCGTATCTCAAGGATAAAAAGGCGAAAAGACTGATGGATCAGCTCATCCACAAATATCCTGAAGCAAGGTTGGGTGGTTCGTTTGCGGCTCTAAAAGCGAATCCATGGTTTGATAACTTTGATTGGGTAATAATTACAAGAGTTAACAGTGTAAGTATAATTTATATTCGACAAATAGGACAAGCTGATTGACAAAGAGCTAAAAGCGCCGTATGTTCCTCCTAAAGAAAAATTGATTTCAGATGCAGATATTAAGAAAATGGAGGGACTTGGTAAAAAGGTGATCACTGAAATAGAGGTAATAATTTCTCTAAAATATTCTTCTCTTATGCTGAATTGCTTTTTTCTCTGCTCAGGAGGATCAAAAAGACTCGAAAAGATATAATAAGGATGCGGCTGCTGATCCAAACTGGGATAAAAATTTCTAAGGAACACTAGAGAGGTGTACTGCAAGGAAAAACTTTTTAAAACAAAACTCATGTTCGTAAGACGAGCATGGCAATTTTACGAACATTAATCAACCTGTGCTCCAAAATAAAAGCACATGGAACTGAAATTCTGATTTTACAAGAATTAGTTTATTGTTTGAGCTCGCTCTTCCAAACTACTGCAAAGCAATTTATCAGAAAATTCTTCTTTGTAAAATGATTAGAACTGGATAATAGAATGTATCAAACAACTATTGAGCTGAATTTGCTGAGTATTATATATGCTTTATTTCTAATTTTATGCATATCTGAATTATAAAGGCAAATTCCAAACATTCCTCGATATTAATTTTCCTCACACACCTCCCATCTTTACTTGTTCACAGCTCTCATGCAAGATTTTTCATTTCTGGTAAATTAGGAATTTTTGGGTTAACAATCAGAATTTTATTTTTTCTACATATAGATGAGTTTCCAAAATCAATAATTTTTACAGCTGATACTTATCAACGAGAAATAAATTAACTAACAGTAAGAGAGTTACATTAACAGAATCATCACCTCAATGTTTTCAACTGAGAAAAGATTCCCCCACCTGGGCCACCTCGACAGCATTCACACTTTCCAGACGTTCAATAACTTCAAGAAAGATCTCGATTCTGAGCTGAAACGCAAAGGCATAGCTCCGAATCCATATTTAAAAGCACCTCCTGTCAAAGACTACGTTCTCAATAAAAAAGAAATATTCAATCGGATTCAAACCAAACTCATCCGCTACAACCCAAAGATGAAACTTTCGCAGTTCGTTGACGAAGAGGATCGGAAATATGTTGTCGGCGAAAGTTTCGTTGAACCACGTCTGCGATTTCATCCTGACGCATACGATGACTTTGAAAATTACGAGCTTATCCAGAACAGAAGCTACTCCCAGCCAAAAAGTTTTAGCATCTCTCGCGATGCAAGCAGAATTTCTCGTCCTTATGGCCAAAGTCCAGAGCCAAGAGAGCCTTTGTGGAAACCAAGAACTGCGCAAAGCCAGCTAAGGAAGATAACATCAGAGGAGATGTATAACCCTCCAAGAAACGTAAAGACTGCAGCGACAACGTCAAAATCATCTCAGAAAGAGTATTTAAATAGAAGCGATATTGGCAGTAGGAAAAATAGTAGTCCCCATCGTGATATCACAACTCCGTCGGACGGAGGGGTTTTAAAAAACCGGATACTCAATGACAGTTTATTTGAGAGTCACTCGCAGCTTGAAATCCAGCATGATAATAATAAGTCACCTAGCCTGACGGATATAGGTCCAGTCAGCAATAATCCGGTACAAAACCCTTCAAGAAACGAGCTGAAGGAAGCAAAACATCCAAATACAACTCAAGCTCATCTGCCTCCGAATTTTGAAACGCTAAGCACTGCGGCGAAGTTCGAAGTCCTTTATCAGCATTATAAAAACCCGCTTGCGAGAGGAGGTGCTTCCAGTTCACCACATGATACACGTAATGTTCGGAGACCTGCTATGGGAAGAGCAAAGAGTGCAGAGAAAAAGCCAAGCAGGGGCAAACCAAATCTGAGATCTGCTTCGGGCATGAAGCTCGGGGAGGTCGCTGAGAATGCTGAGGAAGATAATGTCTCAATTCAACAGAAGCCAAGGGCTTCAAAGCAATTGACATTTGGAGACGAAAATGATTCGGCAGGAGAGGAAGCGTCGAGAGATAAGAAGCGAGGGACAGAGTCAGCGATGCACCCAATAAGGAGGAAATTTGAGAGGGAGATCAAGTTAGAGCTTAATAAAAAATTTGAAGTGAGTAGCAAAGCAATGAAAGGGAAACTACAGCTGATGTATGATAAATTAAACCGGAAGCTTGACTATTTGGAGATGAAGGCGCATAAGATAAAACCGAGAAAGTACGATTTTGAAGATTATCTAAAAACCTTGTATGGACAGGATGTCACGTTGAAAGATTATATTGCGATTCAGATAAAGCATAATGCATCGCAGAAGCAGAAAGATCAAGAAGTTATACAGTTAACAGAGTTTCTCAAAGCCCAAAACTCGTTGGTTGAACCTGAAGCTCATAATATGCAGCAAACCGTTGCGAATGTCGTGTAATTCTGTTGTTCTGTATATGAAGTTTCTTTATTATAAATTATAATCGTTACTTCTCAGTGGCTGAGAGTTGTATTCTCAAAACTTTACTGTGTTTAATTGTTTTGCATTAGTACTTCTCAGAAAATTAATTTTTCTGAAGTTGTTGTTTAGTGACTAGGAAAAAAATAGAAAAATAATTTGTCTAAACGAGTTCTTCTATCACTTACCGGCAATACAAATACCGCCGCTCTTCATGTCATGAAACCTATCATATATTTCAGGTCTGTCTTTAGAGTGCCTGAAAATTAAATAATTCATATTCATGTTGTATGTACATAAATTCTTCAATTTTTTGAAGCCTTAAAAAAAGTTTTTTCAATTAAAACTAGCAAGCTTTGCAGAATTCTATATTGTAGACTGGTAAGTAAATACATAACAGATCGAAATGTCTATAAATTTTTTTGCAGGAAACGACTAGTTTTTTTGTTTTATTTCAAGAGTTACTTTGGGAGACTTGAACTCTTCAGAAGATGTACAAAATACCGCAAAAGAGGTGAGAGTAAAATATCTCTCCTCAAAGGATTTCACAAAAGAGGTGCCTCAAAAATGTAGCAATAATCAGAAACGGAGCCAACTTAATATTGTATAAACATAACCACACGTAAAAATGAATATTATGAACCCTTCCCACGATATATTTATGTCGCAACCATATGAAACAATACACAACTTCTAAGCACCAGCCTCAGCCAATACTTAAAATATTAGGGGAAGAAAAGTAATTCAAGTTTGAAAAATTAGAGAGATCCTCCTCTTATTTGTTGAAAAATTCCATGATATCGCATGCACCTCGAGCTGGTGAAGACTTGAAGCTCGGACCTCAGGATTCAATGTTAAAAGCTCCAGGCAGATTATTCTTATTTAAAGCTAAACTTAGGGGACCAAAGCAAAAGCGAGTCCGGCCGAATGCTCTATTTTGACGATCGCTTGCCATTATCATCCAGTTTCGTGAAATCAAGAATTGCTGTTACTGGCTTGTGAAATTAATGAGTGTACATGACTTCAAATCAAATAAATGATTTCAATTTCAAATTTATAAATTCATCTGAACCAATTTATAATTCTTAATTATTTAATTTTGGAAAAAAATATTTCACATTATGAGCTGATTATATGGTAATCGGTCATCATGCAAAACAGAGTATCGGTAGATTTGAAATTGAATTTATGCTGCTAATTTGAAACAAATATTTTGGTATTGTTAGTAAATTTTACTCCAATATGACTCTAATTCAAAAATTTGGTGTATAAATATAACAATTGATCGGTAGTTTGAAACCTTGTAATTGAGTATTGAGAAGGAATTTATTTGGCTAATTTTCATAAAGGTAATGAAGTAGAATGATGAAGATAATAGATATGAGCGGAACGAAGTAACAGTATTATCATCCAACACAATCACAATAGTAAGAATATTGTTTTGACAGTTATTAAATTCCAACATATTTTGGCAATTTAATATGCAAGATAATTTGATACGAGAGTGAAAGATGGTTTTGAAATATAAACTACTTGAATCACAGTGTTATTTAAACAAAATTAATTAAAGTTGAGATAACTCACATTTTAGATCCAGCAAGTAGCAAACTTGAGAAAGCGTAAGAATCACTTTGGTACAGTACCAATAGTCATGTATTACTTAATTATAAACAAATAAATTAATAAAAAGTATACTGAACTAAATTTCAGTAATAATACAAGATTAATAATTAGCATCTATCAGCAGTGCAGATTTGTTTTCTAGAGACAGTGATATAACTTGAACTGAGTTCTCAAGAATGGAACTATTTCATTAATTTTCCGCTGCCCTTTTCAAAAGTTTGTCATCCTTCTCTCACTTTGTACCAGACGATGATTTTGCATGTTGATTTGAATCGTTTGCTTCTGGGAACACTCCCATAAAGAATAAAATTGCTGAAATTTTGATTTCGGTTTAAGACCTAGGAACCATCTCGCAGCATATAGACAGCCTTGACGTCCTGAAGATAATCTACCATTGAGAGTGCGAAATAACTGAACTTCATATTAAAACAGCTGAACTCACACACATACACTTAATCAGTTTGATAAATCAAAAATAAATCATAACCATATGAACAGCCGGTATTTGCTTTCTTGCTGTTTTCTAGCAATTTGTTTGGTAATTGGAAACGCTGAGTCGCTGGCCGGTACTTCCTAATACACATTCCATCTGATGCGCTTTGTTGAATTAGGCGGATTTACTGAGAAAAAGGCAGGTCTACATATCGAAACCATCGAACTGGCAACTTTAGCTCTCGCTCGTATCAAGAACAGCACCAATGGTTTCGACACTCTTCAATATAGACTCTCCAACGTATTCTACTGGGCCTCACAAGTAGTCGCTGGGACGCGGAATCTGATAGCTATCAAAATCGAAGGAACTGATCCGAAAACGAGAGGAGAACTCAGAGTCATCTTCTGCGATCTCTGGGTTCGTCCATGGCTCGATGCTGAAGAAAGCGTCATTTTGAACTCATGGCAGCAGGTTTTAGCAAATGATTGTAAAATTTTCTTTCATCTTCTGCTCTGAATTACATTCAAATACATCCAGCATTCGAAGCCGTGAAAGACACCACGCTCCTTAAAGACGTTCAAGCACAAATCACTGGGTGGTTGGCTGGATTAAGCGGAAGATCAGTTACGTATAATATAACGAAGCTCGTCATGGCATATCAGGCACCAAAATCGTCTGTGGTTATGCTGAAAGCGGTTATCGCAGGGACAGATAATTCTATTGGTGTTTACGAAGTTTGGCTCTCTAACGATCAGTCACCAAAGATCTTGGCAAACTTGAGACTTCCGAATCAGGTCTCTTCATTAGGAGGCGAGTTGGTTCAAGCTGATGCAGACTGTACTAAGTTTACAAGTGTGATATTATGCGAACTACAAAATTCTTGCGAGGCTGATTTTATCTCTAGAAGAACAATCTGTGTGGCCAAGCAAGCTCGATAAGAACTCATTTTGATATCTCGCGATATTTTGTTTGTTGTGATGGTTGAATACTAGCTAAAGCTATGCATACAAAGTAGTAGACTCGACTTTTTTTGTAACAAGATTAAAGATTTTCGAGGGCTTGCCTTTCTATCAACTCAATCGGCAACTATCAAACCCAATAATTTCATTCTTTATTGCTTTATTGATCTAGATAGTGCTTTAATAGCTTGCAGTTGAGATAGCCGAGTTCTGTTGGTGTTGGCTAGCATCTAACTCACTAGCATAATGGTGTTGCGATCCATAAATAATATCGAATCAATGAGAATAATCTGCTATGGTGGAATTTTTTCTCATTAATACAGAGCAAATAACCCTTAATAATTAAAATAAAGGATTCATCGCTCTGCTCACAGATTAAACAAATTTTTATTGTTGCATAATTTTTCTGGGAAAGAACTCCAAATATCCGACGATTCCAGCACAAAGCCAAACTTCCCCGTTCAAAGCAACTTTGAAAACCAAATTTATCGATTCATACCTCTATTTACAATCGCTTTCTTTTCAATAAACGCAATACAAATTTTCATTACCAATGACCACCTTGAGAATCAACAAATCACCAATGAAAGGCCAGAATGTCTTTAGAATATCCATACAAAAGAACGACCAGACTCACTCAGACTCTCACATGCGAATCGACAGACTTAATAAAACACTTTCTCCAACAATAGCATTAAAAAATCAGATTTCATCCCCCAGTTTTTTTGTTACTAAAGGCAAGACACAAGTTCCTATGTTAGAACTCCCTGATATCAAAGTCCCTTCTCATACTCCAAAGACCCTTGGAAACGTCAAACAAATGATTCAACCTTCACAAGTCACTTATAGCGAGTTACTTCGACAGCAAGCCGAGCAAGAGAAGAAAAAAGAAGAAGCTTTATACTTGAGCAAAGCTATTTCCCAGAAAGTTGAGAATTTGGCCATTGAGTTGGCTGGGAGCAGTCAACGAGAACTCCGCTCACAGATGAAGAAATCATTCAAGATAGAAGATCCCGTGTTGGTGAAAAAGCCCGATCTGAAACCATTGAAACCTGAAAGGATCAAAACTATTTTAGGGAAAGTGAAGTCAGATATGACTGCTGCCGGCCTCAGCGAGCTGCTCACTTCTCGTTCTAATATAGATCAGAGTGTTGCCTTGAATCAAAGCAGTACTGGTGAGAAAACTGAAGGGAATATATCCACAAAACGGATTTCTACAGTGCAGTTCGTTGAAAGTATCCCAAAGAAAGACCCCAGAGCGTCTAGAAAAACAGTAAATTTCGCATTTCCTGAAACGAATACGGCAAAGCATAGCACTATGCCTGCTGTGACCGATCAGCCAAAATCTGCCAAGGAAAGGCTAATTACGAGTATCCAATCTATTAATCACGTGAACGATAGTTTGAAATCCTACGCCTCGACTTTCCTGAATCAAATGCAAGATCTCTCAGAATACAACGGCAAACACAAAAGACGTAATCCTGAAAGAATGCACACACAAATGACCAAAAAACAGGCTAAAATCCTCCTCAGTAAAAAATTCCGAAGGGTTATTTGGTATCTCGTTGATAAGATGAAGATGCTCAAACTGACCATGACAGAAGTAAGATATTCGTAGCTTACAGTGAATTTGATTAAATGGACCTAGTTATGCACAGAAAAGGTGTTTTCTTCGAAGCCCTATGAAGACCCCGACTCTCCTTTGTTCTTCAAATATTGCAAGTCAGGGAATCTGGATCGTGCGAGTCAGATGGTGCGCTGGAATAAATATATCGTGCACAACTATGACGAGACACGCAAGACGGCGCTTCATTGGGCAGTAAAACGCAAACATAATAGGATCGTGAAAATGTTGTTAGATGCAGGTGCAGATGCCAATGCATTAGATATGGTAAAATTCCCCCTAGGGTTTTTCATATTAATAGACTTTATTTGGGGTCAGGTTGGAAGGAATCCTTTGTTTATGGCTGCAAGCTCGGATAATTTAATAGGAGCGAAACTATTGCTTCATCATCGCGCAGATCCAACGAAGATAAGTGAAGGAAAAAGAGGAATTTTGGATTATGTGGTGAGTTTTAGACTCAAGCAAATTCTTGACAAAGGAAAAGAAATTTGGATTTCAATGGAAATGGCTCCACATAGAATGAAAGCGGACATCTGGAAGCGATTTGGTAAAAAGCCTTTTCAGTATTTATGCGTAATATCCAAATAGGTCTGCCGAACTATATCGTCAAAGATGATGAACTCGATGATGATTAACTTTTGAATAACTAAATATATTATTTTGTCTATCAGAGATTTTTCGATGAAAATCACTCGTTACCCATACCATCTCTCAATCACAATGAGGAAATCCCAAAAATATCTTAATAAGAAAATGTCGTTTACTTTTATTCCAATGCGTATTGAAAAATCACAAAGTGCTTAGATTGTATTTAACAACTCTTTATCCTCTAATATCATTGCGATAAGATATGAATTTTTTTTAAATGCTGACATAAAGCCATATCAACAACTCAAAATTAATTTTCACCTCATGATCATCATTATGACAAATCTTTCATTGCTTACCATGATGATAACTCCACCAGTAGTCTATCAAATTGCGAATTTGTAGACATGAATTAAGTACTAAGTGAATAGTACTTACATCTTGCATTTATTCGCACGAAGAATTATTTCGCGGGCAGTTCTTTAGCAATTCAATTAAAGGATCTATAAATATTTTTATCTTGTAGCTAATCTAAGGATCTTTGATTGTTCGTCAATATGCAATCCGAATTCCAAGAAGGCGGCCTCGAAGGCCTTAAATTTTACGGTGAGCGCAGTTACAACCGCAATATTTTCCTTCGAAAGGTCTTCGCTATATTGACAGGCCAGTTGCTCTTTGCCTTTATTTGCGTTGCACTCGTAAACGCTTACGTTTCTTTTGATTCCTGGGTTGGATCTTACTACGAGGTTACGATCGCCACAGCTGTCATTCAGGTTTTGCTCATGATCTTGACTTATACCCGCAGACCCCTCTTCCGAGGAGCACCCATGAACGTTCTCTTATTCATCATTTTCACTTTGGCCTTCTCTTGGAATCTGGTGTACATCGAATCCCTTGACGACACACCAAAAGTCCTCATGGTCATTACCCACGCCATCCTCACTAACTTCTCTCTTCTTCTCTACGCCTTCACAACTCGCAAGGATCTCAGCTACCTTGGAGCCACTATCTATATCATCGGCAGCGCTTTGGTCGGCTATGAGATTTTCCTGATCGCCTCAGATATTCCTTTCATGAGCTTGGTGACCATCTCACTCGCAGTTGTCGTCTATGGATTCTATCTCATCTACGGCACTCAGTATTTGATCGTTGGTCAGAGTCTCTCCGCTGAGATGGAAGACCCTGTGGTTGGATCAGTCATTGTTTATGACGATCTTATCCTGATCCCTTTCAGACTGATTGAAGCTATGAGCAGACTCTTCAAGAAACAGAGATACTAATCAGACTCGCTACAATCAAAGAGCCAGGACCACTTTTCAGAAAATAGAAAAACTCCTTCGTGGTTTCAAGTGTTAGAGGGAGGGGTAAATTTTTTTTTTAAATGGGCAAGGGCTGGTGTTAATAGAGCCAATTATTCTATGAGATATTGTTGTTTTGATTAGGAGAGTTTAGCTTTACTCTTGCATAAAGATATAAGTTGTTATATTTGTCGTGTGAGAGTAAAAATGCATGTGCTAAGTTCGATATTTCATGGGTAATCAGTTTAAAAATACATTTACGGGTTCTGGCGAATGAATGAACATACACACATACATTTTAAAAAAATCGAAGAAATCACAGATCTTTGGAGTTAATACCGATAATTTTTCAAGTGCTATATAGTTTTAATCGAAAAATTTCAAATTGAGAGAACTAAGATGAACCCAACTCTCCTTCCTCAAGACGAGATTCATCGAGATGAGATCAAAGATGAGCACCTTGCTGACAGTCCAGGGTTCCGCCCACCACCAAAAACAGTTTCTATCATCAGGTAAGCGATAACTGTTGCAATCATCATCATAATCTTCATTCAGACGGAACGAATCTGAAACTCTGATGTTCAATCGCTGGATTATCTGCACGCTCTGCATTAGTAACTCCATTAGAAATACATTTCTCTCTAACAACACGCTTCATTCACTAGTCAGCATTCTGTTGACTCCAATCATCATCTACATGGGTCTCCAAGCCAGAATCTATGGACTTGCTAAGATCGCATTTGATAACGCGCTTATTACCATCGGTCTCTTGCTCTTTATTATCAATACTATCACTGTCTATGGTAAGCAAGCTTTTATGCACCTAAATCTAATAGCAATTGCTTAGCAACGATCACCTTTAAAAAGAAGATCCTGCTCTCCGTTATCTACTCCTACCTTGTTATGCTCGTGTTTTTAATCATCTACACCGTTGCGATCTTCTCGTTTAGCCCTGATATGCAAGAGTACTTCTATAACAACTGGGATTGGGTGCGCGATCACGTCGCACATATCAACTACGAAGATTTCAAAAAGAATCTCAGAGACCAAATCATCGCCCTAGGAATCTTTAATATTTGTATTATGATCTGCATCACCTTGTCAGTTGTTGCCATCGTTGCGCTCGTATCCGTTGAGAAAGTCATAAAGAGCCTCTTGCCTCCATTAAACCTCATGATGGTTGTTCTCAGCATCAGCTTAATGATGACCGGCATCTACTCAGGGATTAATTCAGAATTTATGCCGATTCCCGGCTGGATGAACGCGCTGACTGTGATCGGTGGATTTTTAATGTTGTGCGCAGGATTCTTTGGATATTATGCAACTCTGAGAAATCAAAAGAAGCTACTAAAGATGTATGTTGGTATCCTTGGAGTTATTTTGTTTTTTGTGATCTTAACGGCGGTCGGTTATTTCGTGTTTTCGTTCTTCGTGGGAACGATTATTGACCAAAAGTGGATAGATATCTACCCGAAACTTGTGGCCAAAGGTTATAATGTAACCAAGAGGAACTTCTATGACCACACGATACTGGTACTGAAGTTTACAGGACTGTATGGTTTGATATTTGCGATATTTACGATTCTTACAATTGCAGCAGCCCTCACTAAAATTTTACACCCTGATTTTTGAGATGTAAACTGTATGTATGACAATATTTATGTTTTAAAAACCGAAATTTCGCAATGAAAAATGAACTTTGGGTAGAAAAGAAAAGACTGAAAATCTAATTCCCTCCTTTGGTGCTTTGTGAAGGAGGAGGGATGGTGGGATATGAATTGCTCTTCTTATATGTAAGTCAAAATTAAGTAAATTCTCTTGAGCGATGCAAAATTAACACGACCAAGGAAATAGACAGTTAAAAGAGCAAGGAACTGACAGAGCTCTATTTAGAGCTCAGCTGTTTTACACAACAACGTGAAGGAAGAAAAACCGTTGCAGAAAACTAAATTTAGAAATTGGAAGCATAGTGATTCTGTGGAGCGAAATGCTGAGATTGCTCGGTGCGGGTGAATCATCACCCAGAGACAGTTTCCCTCACATTGAACGCATTAAGAAGGTCTGATTCACTTTCAGCTTCTCAACAATATTTTGATTGGGATTTTTGGTGATTTACCCTAAAAGGGTTTTTGAATGTTTTCGGCTAAAATGAGTGCTTTACAGGTGTGACTCGAATTCTCTTCCGCTCGAATGGACATCAAATTTCATGTTGCAGAGACATGTGGATGATTCTTTTATTCATGCGAGGAAGAATATCCGCCTTATTGCTACTAGTCATTTTCCAAAATATACGCGCTTAAAAGGCATTCAACGCTATGAATTTATTTGAATTTTTAGCTTTTTCTTCGTGAAAACTTCCGAAAATCTTAATAGAACTTAATAAATAAATAAAAAAAAACCATGGGTGGAAAGCATTCTAAAAGCAAAGGCAGGAAGGTTTCCAATAACTACGGTGATTTTGTCATCACAACTGATAAATCGGAGTACTCACCAGGCGAAACCGTTAGTGGTATCGTAGTGCTTAATCTACTTAAAGATTATCCAGGAAAAGAACTCTATATTCGGTTTAGAGCCAAAGAGCAAGTTCTCTTTATCAGAAGCGAACTCAAATCCCGGTCTGTCGCTCTGAACCTTAAACCAGACTCATCTGATGGCATGTTCCATTATTTCCACCACTCTAAAAACAACCGAATCCTTGATGAGAAAATTCTCCTTCATTGCTTCCAGGACGGAGCCAAAAAAGACCAATATTGCATTCCCTTCTCCTTTCCGCTTCCTACAGGAATCCCAGGTTCCTATTTTCAACGAGGAACCTCTAATATCTCTCAGATTGTCTATCAACTAAGTGTATTTCTTGACCCGACCATCCCGTTACCGGATGTTCCAAGACTGAAATTCAAATCAGACGTTTGCGTCATCGATCAAACGGTTCAAAGACCACTGCTGCTAGCTGGAGATAAGTCATACCAACTTGCAGGAGGCTGCTGTCGGTCGCCTAGTTCGTTCTCTTTAAATTACCAAATTGAAAAAAACCTTTACAAACCTGGTGAAATTATTAACATCCGAGTTGGTGTCGACATGACACATGCGAAGTTAACGATGACAAGTTTGACGTGCTCGCTCAAGCAGCATTTACAGTTGCAAGCTGGCGCAGATTATTGGAGGCAGCAGATGGTTTATGATCAGAAAGTAATTTTGCAAATTAACAAAGGAAATGCATATACTGGTGCAAATTGCTTCTCGTTTCAATTGAAAGTGCCTGATCTGCTTCTAAAAGAACCTTTTAAATATAGCAAGCGCTATGAACCAAATTTCTTGCAAAAATTAAAGGAACCGGTTCAAGTGACAGCGAAACCGTTCTGCCCGAGTGTAAAAGGCAAGCTAATCACCTCGAAGTTCTTTATCGAAATTCTTCCGAGATTTGCTGGGGAGAATAATTTGGAGCCGATAAACGCAGAAATTCATTTGGTTTATGTCGAGCTGTCTAAGCCTGAACTCGAAGCCCCAGTAGGTTGGGCACCGAAAAGCCTTGAGCCGGTGACTTTCTCTCTTGTTAAAAATAATGTTCCTGCATATATACAAGACGAAAATGATGCCCTCCGCCAGATGAGAGAAGATAACAATCTTATGCAAATGGCGCCTAGGGTGTAATACGTCGGAAGGTGTCCTTTGTGGTATTTGCTGGGAGACTTAATTGAGAGTGATGGCTGCTCGCTTGAAAAGAGTTTAACAAAGACTATTGATTATATTTGATAGTAGTAGTCTTTGTCTTGTTCGATATTTCAGATGTCCAGTTTATATTAGAAAGTAAGGACTCAGATGCAATATTTTTTTTTTCAAACTATTCATTCACAGTGGTTAAATGACGAAAACTTAAATTTAATATTAGAACTCTCTACTCAGAAGATTCATTACCGTTACAAAAGGCCAGCCATTATTAGGGAATTTCTTACACAGACGTTGTGAGCTTAGTCCATACGAAAAGACAGATATGCAGAATATACTGTGTAAAACAACTTTTCTATCTTTGAAAACTCGAATTTTTGATTTTACAAAGCAAAATTGGTGAAATTCATTCCTTCTAATGATAGAAGACATGCTATGTCGCTATTCAATTTGGCTGTCTGTATGCAGTCCTTATACTACGATCATAAAAGTTAAGAAAAATGTTATTGGAATTGGATTTTTGAAATCCAACTTTATTCTCAAGAGCACTTGACTTGAAAGATCGGATCCACATAGAAATTATATAAATCCCATAGATATCTAACGAAATACCTTACATTTCTAAAAATTCAAGCGCGATGTAATAATGTAGGAACTTTGATATACGAAAATGGAAGAAATGGCAAGTTACTTTCAATTTTAGTAAGGAGTTTTTCCGAGCTGCGCAACAAAAACAGGTTACCACACACAAACGATGCATTACTCACGATCGGAACCTCAAATCCTCCCAAAAATTCTCCATGCTGAACATCCCATTGAAACATCCCATTTTTAACTTTCTACATTGGGATTTCTCAAAGTAAGTCATGACCTGAGAATCCAATTCCGGGCAAGAAAACCCTTAAATTTCACCTCAGCAAACTAACTACATCCTCCAGTTCTTTGTGATTTCGATAATGGCTAATCTAAAGCAAAGTGCTGCTTTATTTGAAAAATGAGAGCGTAATCTCTCTTTCCACGGCTGCTTTTTCACTCTCCTACTGTACACTTTCAGGGTTGTCAGAGCTCATCATCAGTAAGACAACAAAATTCTAAATTTTTTAAGAAGATATCACTTGCACAGTTATCCGGCTGACCTTTCGCGTTGATTAGGATGACATTTGCTTTTTTCTTTTCCTCGGCGAGAACTGGCAATTGGGTTTATATATGCCGATAAAAACTGAATATTTCATTTTTTCGTGCGCAATCTCCCTCGAAATAGCACCTCAAGGAACGCAGAACTATTCGGTGTGATATATACCAATAATTTTTTAACAGCCTTTCTATTTTTAAACTGCTTTACCGAAATAACTTTTCTCACTTTGTTACAGAAAAATAGCGTGCTATTCGATTTTATTAAAATTTCCAATGATGATTATCTCAAGTTAGCAAAAAAAAATTGAACTGAAAAATAATTAACTTGAAACAGACTGCCACCTAATACGAATTTTCCACCCAATTAATTCCCTTATTTCAAAGCGATTTGAAATTCTTCTATTTAATGAAACCTAAGAAAAAGGTTCCAGAATCCCTTCCAGTTCTCAGCATTTGATTCCAATTGCTTTTAAAGTTCTTATGGTCTCTCTTAAAAGTCGATATCGATTCAAGTTATAAATTCATCATATTTCTAAACGGCAAAAAAAGCAGAATGATTGCTCCAATCGAAGGGATGCAAAACCCAGTCCTACAGAACAAAGTGCTCGTGGATGTCATAACTAATCAATTTTGCATACCTCTTCTGCCGGAAAGTAATCAAACGGGAAAAAAGCTGCTATTAGGCACAAGTGTCATTCAAAAATATGTGCCATTTGATCCGAGCCAGGCACCAATCTTCATTGAAGAGAAAATTTTAAGTAATACCTGCTTACAAATTCAAAAGACTAATCTGAATTAGCCGTGCTCACTCTCAATCCTTACAATCAGCCGACTATGGTGAATCTAAGTGTGAGTAACACTTATGATCCACAAGGCTGCCAAATGATGGGAGAATCACTGAGCCAAGAACCACATGAGAAGATATGCGAGGAACCAAAGTCTAACGAGATCGTTGGAAATAAACGAGGGAAAAGGCATTCAGAAAATTCGAAGGCCTCGAAAAATACTTTTACTTGTCCGGTTGCGGGATGTCAAAAGAGTTATGGGTATATATGACCAAATAGAGGCGATATCATAATGAATTTGATTAGGTCGCAAAGAAATTTACAAAGTCATTGCCTTCTGAAGCATCCTGGGGTTTAATGCAGATGATGTGAAACATTGTACGTTTCATATTACAATTTTTTTCACAGAAGACCTGAGAGATGGTATTTAAGACTATTTGTGTGAGTTTGCACAAAAATTATTTGGTTTAGTTAGAAGTTGAACAACTGACAATTTTTTTGATATTAAATTTCCTTTATTTGAGATATATATATGAAATTTGTTGTTTGATCTTCGTTTCAAAAACTAATTAGCATGAGAACGGTCTTCGATTTCGTCAGATATCGCTCAAGCAATTACAAAAAACTGATTGGTCTGATTTTACTAGCTTTTTACTAGAAGGATTTGATTTCAGTGCCCTCTCAAATGATTACAAATTTTTAGAAATGAGTTGAGAAGATTTAATATCTTGATGATATCAGCTTATTGAGGGACTTCTTTTCAGTATCACTCTCACTCTGTTCTCAGGAAAAGTGAGCAAGCTTGAGAATACCTTCAAAGACAAGAAATCAGATCGGATTTACGCCTATATTTTATATAATTTCCCCAATGCATATCTTTCCATATACCATTGCTCAGCATGCTTAACACCTCAATTTGAAGACTAGGGCAATAAGGAAAAGTAGTTGTTATTTTACTCAGTGAAAATCTATGGACTTAAACAACCAAAGGCGATATTAACCATTTCACAATTAAGTTTACAAACAGAAATATTAGACTTTCAAAGAATTTTACATTCCTTCGGCATTGCGAAAATACTACCCATGCCATTTGCCATTAGCATTCATTTAGTGTGGTGAGATGAGTCACAATCGAACATGGAAGAAACTGGATTGAATTATTTGGCAACTCTGCTGATGAAACCCATTGGTGAACAAAATTTGCATTCTTCTCATGTGCTAGCTTAATCTCCGCTTCATCTCCTTTGGCTCGCAATTTGTAGATTTCAATAATCCAGAGTTTTGTGTAAGCGCTACTTTCTTGTCCAGGAGTCAGACGCCAATAACGAAATTCCAGGTGCTCCCTCTTAATTCCGGGGACAACAGGATATCTCTTATCTTCAATTGACATCTCAGCTCTCTGATAGCAGTCCTTTTTGGAACTTCTTTCGAGACAGATACTCAAAGAATCAATTTGTTCGCCAGTATTTGAACGTTTATAAATAATTGACAAATTATCTGAAAGTTTGATTATCGATTTGTCTGACGCGAGGGCATCATTGACGGACTCCTTCTTTCTTAGCTCGCAGATTTTTTCCTTGGCTATTTCGTAAGAAGCCTCAATGTTAATTTCGTTCATTATTAAATAGTTGAGTTCACAAGTTTTGGCATAAACATTCCAGGCTGAATTAACTTGGCCGACTTGCCATTTCTCTTCCTTATTCGAAGAGATTAGCAATTCTCCTTCTCGAATTCTTGCAGCAACGAGTTGAGTCAATTGTTCTTGTCTTATATTCCTCTGGAATTCTCCTCCTGGTGAGCTTATTTGCTTCGAGTGAGGGGAGAATCGCGTAACTTCGGTTCCTGTTGTAATTTTCCTTTGTTTTGCATCATTCTCAGCTGAATCTGAACTCTGCGGATTTGATATGTTTCCTAACGATACTCTCTCCAACATATCCTGAGTACATAACTGAGTGGGCGTTTCTAATTTGAAAAAGTCATTTTTCTGCTCTCCCATGCAAGTAAACATGATTAAATGTAAATCAATTCTTATCCTATGGTATGAATTTGCCTGACTTATATGTTCGGTAATTCGTCATAAAATGAACTGCTAATTTGAGAAAAGTGAATTTTAAATTTTCTTTTTTTTTACAGGAAGGCAAGTATCAATACCTCCGTGTTACTGATTGTTTGCCCTCTTGATATCTAACCAGTCTGTAATTTGTTGCAGCTTCCCTTAGAGCAGTGAACGCTATGCAAAACTAATGTTAACCTTGAGTCCTATTTTACAATGTAGCAAGTCATCGCATCGATCTCTCATCTGTGATTCTAATTGCCATGATATTGTCACCGTTCTCAGAGCTAGGGATGATGGCCTGGAGTAATTGGTCAGAAACACCCAAATTGGAAGCCACTTAACACGAGGATAGCCTAAATGACCATTGCGCAAAAAAAATTCAAAAATATCGAAGACAATCCAATTACCGTTATGATTTTACGACGAGTTGTTTTTTTTTTATAAATTTGGTGAAGTAAAACAATAGTGTTTTTAGTTTATTTTATTTATTTTTTTTTTTACTGCCACTTTCATTATTTATTGTTATACGCGCACATCTACCTCTTAACTATATTTTCAGCATGAAAGATACAGAGATTTACTGCATTAGATATCTATCGCAGAGGGAAGTAATCTTACAAGCAATTCATGGATGTTTGAGCTTATTAGGAAGTAGGAAATTGGTTATATGAATTGAAGCAGGCTTTCGCTTATTTTGAAAATTTGTGATTCCTGAAAGCATTGGTCATTTCCAAAAAAATTCAAGTCCTGCTCTTTAGATAGTCTGAGCAAAGACTCTCAAATTCAATGAAAATGCCCAAAACCTTACTTGTAGTCTTAAATCAGAAATTTTGATATTTTTCTCATTAAAGAAAACACCTTTTCATTAACTTTTCAATTAACAGCAGACAATGTAACTCCAAATATCCTTCAAAGTAATATGCACTGTGAATTTTTTCACTTACCTAAAGATACAGATCATTTAATAACAAGTAATCAAAAAATTAAAAACACTATGTCAATTTATGCTTCGATTCTATTCTGAAAGAGTCAAGGCTGTCAATCCAAACCGGCACAACGATTGACTTCTTCTCTTTAGAAATTGTATTCTCAAGCTCAAAAATCTCGTTTCTGAGATAATCTGTCAAGTTGAGGAAAAGCTTCGGCCAGTCTGCCTCGCTCACTTTACCGAAATTGAAGTTCTTCTCGTTAATAGCCAACCTGAAATGAATTCTGACATTGCCAAAAAAGTCCCTGTAAATATAAGTCTTGTTCAGCTCTTTATTAAAGCTTGAAAACCAAAACTTCGTATGCTTTTTCACGTTGATGTCGGACTTTTTCAGCTGCTTCCACTTCTCAAAAAACTCAACGAATTTCTCTGCATTCTGACGTTCTATTGCTTTGTTTTTCGATATCTTCTTTGACGCTGAGCACAGTTTCCTTAGGATTTGATCATCGTCTTTGGCCCCCTTCGAGTCTTCAATTGAGCACTTGCCAGTCGTGCTATTTCCTTCGGAATCTTCAATAATTTCTTCTCTTTTGATTGCAACGTCTCTCATGGTTTTTTTCAAAACTTGTTGTAAATATTGATGTGGTTGGTTCATTTCTCTGCTTTTATAACAGGAAGAGAGGTCCTTTTTTTGGGAAATTTTGCAACAAAAAAAAAATATTGATAGAACTTTATCAATTTAGTCGGATTCTAATCACTCTAAATACGGTGTTTTTTTGTTTTTTTTAAATTGTATTACTGAATGCTTGAGTCGGTTTTGATTGGAGGCTGTTTTGGAAGCTCTGTGTAGAAATTCGTTTTCATCATCCAAAATCGGATTGAGACTTGCTGTTACAACACTAGTGAAGTAGAATTAAGCATTGGCAACAATTCCATCTCGTATTTCTCAAAAAAGGCAAATAATGACCTGAGGGATATGCCATTTTGCCTCAGGCATCAAAAACATCATAGATGAAAAAGAAAAAAAAAACAAAAAACTGAGTCAGCGCTGCATCGAAAAGCAAGTAAATTTAAGCGGCAACTACTGTCAAAAAAAGTGATCAAAATAATTGTCGTTGACTTGAAAAATTAACCTCAATGAATACTAAATTCAAGAATTACCACCAAAAGGGTAAATTACAGACTCTAAGATTAATTATTTGATTAAGAAATAAATTAATTTGCATACAAATTTATTCCAGATGCATATCGATGGAAAAGTTTATTTCTCATGTAGCAAAGAAATTTTTCTTTTCGCAGAAATATCAAAGACGGGTTTCTTTGTTCTGGTTTTACATTGAGTCTCAGAATCAGAATCAAGGATGTTTGCATTTCAGACCCTCTGCCCTCTAATTGACAACAAGCCAAATAACTTTCCTGATTCATAATCAAGGAATTTTACGTCGATAACTCTCTCTTGAATTTTCGAGCAAGTTTTCGCATATTCAATTCTGAAACAGCGCAACAACAGTGTTTCCTTCTGAATTATTAAGTTTTCAAACTCATAAAATGCGTTTCTGAGGAGTGATGGTTGCTTTTTGTTAAAAACTGTATATATTTGGTTCCTACAATATACAAAAAAATGATTCAGCGGCACTGGAGAAATTTTGGTTCGGGCCTTTGTAAACCACGAATTATTACTGTTGGTAGTTTCCCTTTAGAGAGAGAAAATTACTTTGAATAAAGGGGCCCCAACTCGAATTGAAGAAGATGCAGCAGCGTAGACTTAGAAAATCGCAGTGCATTTTTCTTTAAGCCTCAGGCTTTTGGATTGTTCTTCCCAGATAAGATTTTCTGAAAATTGAATTTCTGTTTCATGGGGGCCGATATAGGTTTCCTTTGGAATTGAGATAACTGTACTTGTCAGCATGTTGAGAGGCACAATCAGCAATCAAAAAAAAAAAATTAAAAATATATCTATATTACTGTTTGCTGAACTCATCTCCTAAACAGTAAAAAATGTCGTACCTGCTGCCAGCTAGCAGACGGAGTAAGTTGAATTAAATTGATGATTGCATCAATAAATCGTCTCTCTTACAGCTGCTTCGAGAATCATGATTACGATTCCCAGTGATTTCTTTCAAAGTTTGCTAATCGAGATTTAACATTAATAGTATTAAAAGAAATCAATCTGCCCTGCTCTAATACATATGACATTTCTGGTAGTAAAGTTGTTATCAAATTCGGGTATTAAACGTTGGCCTGACTAGTGTTTTATTTTTCAGTTTATTTCCCCTTCAAGAATGCGAAGAGATGAGAAACTTTCCAAGACAGAAATTCAAGTCAGATTATCTGAAGATAGGCTGAAATTCTCATTCATCTCCAATTTCTAGTTTCCTCTCATTTTCCATGAAGTATCAGACAGCAAACAAATAATAATTCGTAAAATGAAGCTTAACTATACTTTATTTGTGACTGGAAGAGAGTCTTGAAGTTGCTTGATCACACTGTGAGATACACCAAACAATATCTTCACTTCGCATCTCGAATGACATAGTGTACTCATATTTCAAGCTTTTTAATAATACATTAACCTTGTGCCCTAAAAATATTAATGACATCAGTATTTGTGATTTTCAGTATCTGAATAACTTTGCAAATATTCAAAGTACTTAGAAACTTTTTTATCTGATTTATACTCTTCTAATTAAGTGCAATCTCATATATTCTGGATTCTATTTATACTTTTAACAATATTTCTCAGCACAGATACTCAGAAAACTATGCTACCCGCTTGTGAACTCTCTCTATGCAGAGATATTATCACCCATGAGGTAGAAAACCACGTTCATGATTTCGAACTGGAAGGTTTTTCGCCAGTACAAACAGTTTACAAGAAATGCAAACTTCCCAAAGAAAAACGGAGTCGCTCTAGAAGCAAAGAGAAATACGACGAAACACTTTCAACGAAATCTGATTCAGCCGAAAGAGACCCTAACGCCTACGAGAAAGCCTCCACCAGCGAAAATAAATCTACTAATAAGGACAGAAAAAATGAGCTCGTCACACAACCAACGCTCTATCCCGAGCAGATCAAAAGAAAAGAAGATCTAGTTGATTACCAGAGCATATTCCAAGGTAAAAACATAAGGAAAAACTCCGATTTCGATCTCGAGGAGGAGACACCAAGAATTCCTACGAATATAAATTTAGCCTTAGAAGATCCTCGAAAACTCGCTTTCTTTGCTGAAGTCCCAAGCAGCTTTATAAAGCCTAACTTGGTGCTGGACTTAGATGAGACGCTTGTTAATGCAGCCTTAAAAAACTCTGATTTTGGCGATTTTTCGACGAAATCAGAGTTTCTGAGAGAAATTCAAATTAAAAGTGCCACAATTATCCTCGCGCTGAGGCCCTTTCTGACTACCTTCCTGCAAGAGGCCTCAAAGTATTATAATCTGTTCTTGTACACCCATGGACATCAGATTTATGCTGAAAAAGTGCTCGAACTGATTGATGCGGAAAAGAAATATTTCGATCGAGAGAAAATATTTTTCAACCGTGAATCGCACCCTGGTATTAGAACTCAAAAAAAGACCTTGAAGAATCTCGGGTTCCCGCCTGAAGAGATAAACCGCAGTGTGATCATCGATGATCTCAAGCAAGTTTGGGTGGAACATGAGAGGGTGATTCCATCGAAAAAGTTTATGCCGTTTATGAAAGCAATGGAGGAGGAGAAATATAAAACGTATACGTTAGATATCATTCAAGAGGAAGGTAGAATTGCCGAATTGATCCTGGACAAAGAGGATATTGAAAGCTATTGTGAAACAAGATTCGAGATACCTGACCAGCTCTGCTGCTTGCTGCCATTTCTGAAAGATTTAGCTTTTAAATTTTACGATAAACAGCGCTATGGAGCTAGCACTGTGCCGCAGACAATGGAGGATTTGTTTGGTTATCAAATGAAAAGAGTGTTAAATCGTTGCTGTGTTAAGATAATCACAACAGATCCTTCTCGCGAGGAGATGTTTAAAAGAATAGCGTTAAAGCTCGGCGCGAAAGTTGCTGATAATCTTGACTTTGGCAATGTGTCTCATGTTATTATTGATCGGCCACGTTACATTAACTCAGACACGATTGACTTTGTGGAATTGATGAAAAACTTGACAGCGGCTGTGGAAAAAGACAATCCAAATGTCAGAATCGTGGGAGTGAATTGGTTGCTGCAGTGCTATTTTGTGTTGGAGCAGCTTCCTGCCTCACGGTTCTTAATGAAGTGAGGACATCTGATGGAACCTTTTTAGTTACATCACCATTTTACTCATTTGCAGGCTACTTTGTGTCATTTATGAGTGTTTTTTTGTGACTAATGTTTTTTTTTCTTTGTTATTCACAATTTAAAATCTCTAATTTATTAATTATTTACCTCAAATTCATTCTCAACTTCCTCTAAAAAACTAACCCACTGAAAACAACTCTGTTGTCTCTCCATGAGAGCCAAACATGATATTATCTTATCCGCATAAGAGGGATTTAAATTATTGAGAATTCAGTTATCATAATCTTTCTCCAATTCATTTAAGCACTTCCTTTACTAATTTGTCAGGTGAGACGTAATTTTATTTCGTCCGCAGATGGTTCTAATCAGTTATAATGGAATTCAATATTTTTCGACACTGTTTATATATTTTGCAGAGCTAACTTATCTAATTCTCAAGAGAGTATATAAGACAAGTAAAACTAAGAAAAACCATGAAAAAAAACTAACAAGTTAATTTATTTTTCTGATTTTCCGTTCGAATACCCAATGCCTTCAACTTCGATGATCGAGCTGTTTTCTTCCTCAGTGACCTTGATCTTTACCTCAGGAAGGAAGTTTTCAAACACATAAAAGCACGCTTTCGTGTGATCTGATAATTCTTTATGAGTTCTTATTCTCGAAGTTCCCTTCGCTAGAGCCATATATATCAGCAACTATATGATTGAGTCGTTGGCAACAAAAAATTTATTTACCTGATCTTGGGAATATTCATCAACACAAGCTGCTGGCTCTTTAATCGCAAGCTCGAAATGGTCCAATACCTTTTTGTAGTAGCCCTAATTTAAGAGATAATTAATTATATTCAAGCTCATTGATCGCTGTCGTACTTCATCCGTCTTCACATGATCGTGGGAAACGCACGAGCAATCCCAGTAGAAATTCTTTCCGTTAACGAGGCAGACAATTCCATAGACATCGTTGTATTCCACTTTCGGGTCATAGCCTTTCGCTTTATTCTTTTTCATAGTTGATTTGTTTTCAGAAATCTTCGTTTTCATCAAACCCGTCGAGAAAGTGTACTCGTAATCAAACACAATCGCTTCAATTTCTTCCTCTGTATAGGTTGCCCTCAAAAGGCGCTTAAATTCTTTCTCTGAATAGGAAAATTTATTGTTAAGGAACTCATAATCAAGGATTAGGTCTACTCAATTCTTTGAAAAGTTCTGTGGCTTTCTTCTCATTGTCCCATTTGAGAATAAACTGCATATAAACGTTTTGGATCTTCCCTCGCTCCATAATCTCAATAGGTTTGATGTAGTCATCTTCTTTTCTCTAGGAAGTTAGGACCGATTAGCATAAATTTGTTGAAGGTTGGTTTACAGGTGGGAAGTTAATACGGACTTCGCCGCCTCCTTGAGGGAAGAAGCCGTCTTTGACAAGGGTTAGATCAAGGTCAATTCCCATCTGCTTCAACAATATGCTGAGCTGTCTACGAGTGTAATTGATTGGAGGTGATTTATTCACATTGGTTCCGCCCTAATTAGTTTGAAGGCAACCGAAAAGCAATGAGAGTGTACCATAAGAGTGAGCTTGGAACCATATGCAGAGAAGAGGAGAGTTGGGAAGAGCATTTGCATCATGAGAGTTATGCTTCCTGCAGTTTGGCAATCTCCAACGAATTCCCCTATACATAGCCTTGAGAAAAACAGACCGAGGAGAGCCAGTACCTGATTTATGGCCTTTTGGTTCGAATGTAACGGTTTTGGACTTGAGAGTGTCGCCTGAGACAACAGCTCCGGAAACTTTTTGCATTATATCAATCTAATTCAATGGTTAAGAAACGGGATAGGTATGGTATGATACAGCGGTCTTGAGTTGTCTGTTGATTCCTGGGTTCGGTCTATTTGCTCTGATTTTGTCAATTTTGACTGGTTTTTCAAGGAGGACGCTTAAAGCAAGGCTGTTTCTGATAATCTAAATATTGTTGAAGATGATAGTTAGAAGCTTTGCTCGAAAAGAGGTATACCTGTCCGCCTCCTTCAAACAAACTTCCATCAATGGTAATGTTTTGAGTTGGTAATGGTTCGACCATATTTTATATCTATTTCAGCTTTTTGATTTGCGTGTATACAAGCTCAACACGTCCAATTAAAAGTGAGATATTACAAGATCTGATCAACACATGATCGGTTCTGGCGGATGGCCCAACATAAATGATCAGCTTAGGCAAGCAAGCAAATGAAAATCATTCTTGTTTCGGAGGAAGCCGGTTCAGACAGAATGAATACCAGCATACTTGAGAGTCAATCAAAGTTAGAAGGGTGAGATTCCAGTTTGTGTCAGATGAGGAGAAAGATTTGGTGATTACAAAATCATATTTTCCGGCTGGTTTTGGTAACCGATTTGGCAGGAGAGCACCTTTGACCATTCAAACCACTATAAGTAATTGGCATTGAAAATGTTTGAATCAATTGAGATTGTCGTATACGAGTAAGTATTGTTGCTTTCATTAGCGATCAAAGAGCATTTACCATGTGCTTGACACCATGAGCAGAAGAAAATTGCAAAGAAGCAATACCAATCAATTTCTAGCAATTGTAGTTCTAAATTTGAAAGGTTGAAAATTGCAGAAGGCTCCAAAATTTCAAAGATTGAAAATTTTTTCTCTGGAGAAAAATTCGATAGTTTTCTAGTCTTTACAACTTCACAAAAAAATTGAGAGAAAGGCTGGAGAAATCATGTTTCTAACAACCGAAAGAAAGAATTTCTGAGAATCAATGGTTTTGCTTTTCGTTCTATCATATTTTAGTAGCCCAGATCTAATGTATATTGGTACTGATCATCAAAAAAGTCATTCACAAAAAAACTGGGCAACCTCAAAGAAATGAAGAGCTCCATCCTATTCTCAAGAATTGTTCCATTTTGATTTCTTTGGATCTAATTAACTGCAATTGCAAGAATTGATTTTCTAGCAATAAAAAGCAAAATTGTATTTCTGGCTTTGTTACAAAATTGCTTCATTATTTTAAAGTTGCTGAATGGCCGATGGCAGATGAAATACGAATAGCCCGACACTTCAAAACCAAAATATGTCAGACCAGATTCATTTACTATAACTTTTGTAACGACACTGTTGCTTTCTTTTGGATTTTCTTTTTTTTGGTTTTTTTTTGAGAAGAATAAAGATCGGACAGATAAACTCTATGAATAAGAAAGATAATGAACTGACTTGGCGTACTGTTAAGTTTAGTTAGCCTTCAAAAGTTGAAACATTTCTTTATCAATCTAATCTAACCCAAGATTTTTATTTCTCCTCGTCCGAATCTTCTGGTTTCAAGAGATCATCTAGCTTCTTCTTGTCTGCTTGATTTACCTGGCTCGACTCTACCCATTCTCCTTTCACATCTTCTCCCCTAGTGTTCTTCATGACTATCTCACTAGCAGGATATGCGTTCGCATCGTTTATTTTTCTATCATTTGGATGATTCTGATTGTTTGCTGTTGATTGACTTTGAGAGCCAGTGGTTGCTAAATTGTTCGGAGTCGCCTGAGTGGAATGAGATTTGCCCGGATTTACAGCAATTTCCGCTTTCTGGCTCGAGTTGTTAGTTTGGCACCAATTTCCCATTTTTATGAAGATTTTTCCAGTTTATTTTTATTAAAACTTCAAAGTTCCGCTTTAAATACTCGAAGAAGATTATAACAATGAATATGAAATACAAGGTACTCCTATCACGTTTTTTCTCACTAAAGTCTAGTTTTCGATTCGCCTGATAGCCAGCCAAACGAGTTTTTTTCTCCCTTTGTACCTTGCTACCAATTTCGTAGTTTATTATTTCTCAAAAAAGACCGTTCTGACAATCTCGAGCCTACTTTTGTTTACATGCCAAATGGAGTGTCAAATGGAGTGTATGTGTGTATCTTCAGTCCATATTAAATAGATGTTTAGACAAGGGAAATTAAGAGTTGAGTAAAAGTCTGTTCCCTAAGGAAAATAGCAAAGAACTAATAGAAATGGGTCTACATACCAAGTAAACTCTTCGATCGACTAAGGTCTATGTACCAGGGTCACTCTTTTAGTGAGCAATCAATCTTCGTTATGTAAGAAATTTCTCAAACCAACTTAATTAAACTAGTTTGTTTCAAAGTTAGCTTATTTAATTCTCATTTTCAAAAAGAAAGTCAGCATTAAAAACAAAAAGCTATTTCAGTTTTGGTTATGCAGTTAACTCCAGAAGATTACGTTCGAAAAAAGTAAGCTGCTTGGCTGAATTTGACTCTATCGAGAGAATCGGAGCTTTGGACCAAAATTGGAACAAATCTAGTTGTAGAGAAAGTTGATTTCGCTGCACAAGTAATATAATTCTTAGCTCTGGAGTAATTTAGACATAAGCTGCTGCAATACTTAACTTTGGGAGAACTCTACTAACGGCTCAGTGGCCTCTATTAGCACTGGAGCTTTCAAAAATTGCAAATTTTCTCTCTTTTGCTGATAAAATGTAGAAAAACAGTTCTTTAACTCAAAGGGTTGGTTGCTTGGGGATCGATGAAACTTATTGAATGAAACTAAAGACCTTGGCTTTGAAAGAGACTGTTTTTATTAGTTTGTAGGGTTGCCTAATTTTCAAATGACCTTGATTGAAGCTATCGCGAGTAAATGCACGAATTGTGCGTTTTTCTCAGAAATGAAGGTATAATCTTTGTTTTGCGGGTCATTTCAACAGTCATTGTAGCAAGTTCGGCTTGCCAGTTCACATCAACTTCTTCGATGTTAGAGCAAGTCACCTTCCATAATCAGAGCTTCGTTAATTAAGTCAAGGAGAAATGTAACGCATAAACAATTAGCTAACCCAAGAACCCTTATTTTGTCCAAATTACCTGCTTTCACCTTGCAATTTAGATGAATCTTTCGGTCTACTCGTAACTGTCTTGACGTCACACATATTGTCCTTATTCTCTAGAATATCAAACTCAATTCGATGATTTCACATTATTTGAGACCATTAGTATCTGCTAGTTGGATATCATATTTAATCAATCTTTCATGCATCATACGCACTTATTTTTTATAGATTTCTTCACATCCTACAGTTAACAAAAAGCACAACGGATCTAATTCTCCGAAAAACTTCCGCTAGTACTAGTTGCAAACTAATTAATTTAAAGGGGCTTCTTTTCATCTCGATGAAATTTACATTTATTAATTTTAGAAAAGTACTCCCAGATGAATTAATTCTTTTCGATTTTAATTCTGAGCAAATTTACCATGCCAATGCTAAAATACTTATTAAGTCGCTCTTCACAGGTGCTTTTTTGGGTTCAAAAGCGTCATCACACCATTGGGGAATAAACCTTTGGCTGCATTGGTTAATTTTTCTGAGATACCTGATTCATAAAGAAAATCTCTCTTAAAGTGCACACAAGTCATTTAGAATTAAGAGGACAAGCTAATTTACTCTATAAGAGATTCTGTTGTTTTCTTCAAACTCTACATTTGTATATTGAGTACCTCAATAATATAATAATTACCGATGAACAAAATTAGGTTCTATGTATGAGCCAAGACAATATAGCAATTCTAAATCAGAAAGGAATTCATATTCTCGCAAAACAAAAGTGAATCAAATGAATCTTAAAGCTTTTCCGCTACTCTATTTCATATGTGATTTGTTTAATTTTCAATGGTAAAATTTTCTCTCAATCTCTCTTTATTCGAGATTTGTCTCTCATATAGCTGGAATTGCTAGCCAACACCAGAAAGCTGCAATACACAGAACCTGAATCGCAAATAGAACGGCCAACCTTTCCTATTTAATAAATTTTAAACTCAAAGAATCCAGTGAATTTAATTACCGGATTTTTAACCATGAAATGTGCATTTTTTTTTAGGAGCATCAGTTTATGATTAGCTCTACACCTAAACAGCTGAATGCCTTAAACCTCGGCGTTTCTTTATTTGCTAGTTCTTGTGCCAGAATGGAGGTCTTATTGATTGTATGACCTGAAAACAACAAAATATGATTTCAAAAAATTTGAATTGACGACGTCAAATGCTAATTGAAGGGCTGCAAGCGATTCATTTCATGGCTTAATGGCTTATGGCCAAAATCCATGAATAACAAACCAAAAGTCTCATAATATTCCTCACCCACTTTCAAATTTAATTTGGTAATTTACATATTTTTTAATTTATTTGTCGAAAAATTCGTCAAAATATACATAATCGCCGACTCACATCAACAGGACTTAAGCAGGAGGCTCGGTTAAGGAGCAGGATATGAGAGTGTGGTAGTGATTCAAGCAATTTTTGAAAAACTTTTATGACAAAAGCCACACTCTGCCTTAGATAAGGATCACAAATTAATAAGACGATTATCGCTGGTTTAGAACTTAATTGTTAAATAAAATAATTTATGTCGAAGCTGATTCCTCGAATCTTAGATTTTAAATAGAATAAATAAAATTTTTCTCAGAGCTTTTTTCTGAGCCTCAAGATTTTGTTAGCATCAATCCGCACCTCAAGCGAACTCTAAAACTCGATTCTTTTTAATAAACTTTTATAAAAAAAAAATTACCAGTTTCTTCTTGCCAATGGATTCTCAGACTCACAACGACACTCACGGAGCAGCTCCCACCTACGCCCTGAGAGAAGACACTCAAAGTAAACTCCTTTAAATCTCTTGGGTTTAGAGAAATTTTAGTTGTCTATCTCGAATTCCCCCAAGCCAACGAAGACATAGTCCCAAAGCCTTTCCATGTAAAATCGACCCATGAGACTGAACGTCTAATAGCCCATTTGTCTCTAGAAAGAAGATTTTGAGTCTATTCCCTTTCATCTGTTTCTAGAGAGTGGCAGAACTAGTAAGCCCACTTTCCCTGAGGCTATCGACAACGGTAAGCATCCTCTATGGATAGGAATGGACAAGAAAAAATTTTTCGAAAAATACCCTCAATCAGTCAGAATAGAGAATGTTGTCTCCTTTTACATCCAGGAAGGAACTCGACGAGCCGTTGCTGTGCTAAACCTAGAGCACTCAGTCTCTGAGAGTTCAGTCGTATCTCAAGTAATTATGAAGCAATCATTTTAGTGCTTAATGAAAACTCAGGAAACAAACAGAAGAACCAGCATCTACGAGAGATTCGTGCGGCCGATTGAAGAACACTCTAACCTGAACGAATTGCTGAAACCTTCTCTAGAAGATGAATTCAGAAAGATGATCGCTGGATTAGAAGAAGGGAATTTAAATTTCCCTTATAAATTAAGTAATCTAACTGAAAGCTCTGGAGGTTGTAAGACTCTCAGCATTCAGATGGATGAGGCTCTGGATAAAATGATAGCTTTGGCTATAAATGATAGTCTAGCTGAAGATGGTTTCGAGATCAATTTCAAGCAATCTTTTCAAAAGAAATTTGAAGATCTTTTCTATGAATATTTAAAAATTAACCGCTATTTGAAACAGATTGGAAGAGAGGCTGCTATACCTCATAAAATTAAATGGAATCAAATCAACGCTTACCTCAATGGAGAAAAGAGCATTGGAACCTTAGATAGCAAGGTTTTCAATAAAATCCTCATGGAATTTATTGAGGGCTGTAAAATTAAAGCTTTCGATTTCAGAGACAGAAGTCTCGCATTTATTTCAAAGGTCAGGTTGCTAAGCTTAAAGAAAGCTGTGTCTATGATCCAAAATGACGTAGCTCATCCAGACGAGCTTAAATACTTACGTTTCTTCGACTCTTGGCCGATGGTGAAGGTAGCTATACATTTTGAAAAATTATAAATATTTTGAAATTAAATCTACCCCCTTTCCCTCGTCATCATCATTCAATTCTTTAGTAATGAGGATAGTGTTTATCGAGTGCTTTATTAATTTCTTTAAAAGTAAGCCGATTCTTCGATTATATCTTTCTCTCATTCAGTTAGATGAGCTTACTTCCATTAGTTGTAAGATATAAAACTGCACTAGTGTTAGTCGAGATAGCTCCAAGAAACTTCCTCGCGATAGTTGTATTGCTGAGAGGAGCGCATTTCCTGCACTTAATTTGTTGAGTTCATTAACTTCAATCTCCAATGAGGCATTTTACAGTATTTTTCAGATTATTCCTTTATGAACATATACTGATAGAGAGTGACCTTCATGAAATGAGCCGCTGCGCTGTTTGCATCTTGTCTAATGCCACGACTTCAGGCATCTATAACTTTAGGCATCTGGTGGTCCAACATGAAAGAAATAGGCGAAAAGTATTTTTTTCTTCATGTAGATTAAGGTCAAATTGAAAAGCCTCGAGAACTATAGAGAAAGCCCCTCACATTTTTGGCCATTCCATAAAAATAAGCTTAGGACTCTAATGATTATATTGAAACCTGAATTTATGTTTATTAAGCATTTCCGTTGATCCAATTTTTGCACTAGCAGTCACACGCGCAGCTCGAAGCTTGGAAACAATAATAGCAAGCTTGGCTGCTAAGCCTCACTATTATTTTAATGTTAGTTATTCAATTTACGATTTCTTGCTAGAGGTACCCGCAGAAATAAAAAATGTTCACTCAATAGAAATTCCTAATGATATTAGTGACGAGTTTTGCTTGCATCTTGTTGATATTTTAGATTGTTGAACTAAATTAATGTATATGATTACTTATCATTCAACACATCATAATCAGGTTGCTTTCATGTTTTTTGGTTTAAAGATAGACAATTGTTTTATTCTTTACAATAACTGTTGCTGTTTATTAAATAAAGGCATTCAAGCCTTATGATCAACTTATGATCAACAATTATATCCTTTTTCACAAGGAATAACTCCAGCAATCTGGAGAATCACAATTATTCCTGAGATAACGCCAATTAACGTGAATTTGGTGTACATCCAGCGAATAATGAACATCTTGCACCAGCCAGCCTTCTTCTTCGTCATGTCTTGAGTCCTCAATTTATCATAGATATACACTAACAGTATTATTAGCCAGCCGAAAAGAGATAAAAAGTATTACTTGGGAAGAATAGCAAGAGCGAGCCACAAATGAATCCTCCGAAGCAAGCAATAAAATTATCGAGTGAAGTGATCGCGAAGCCAATAGCAGCTGTAGCGTATAAGATTACGACCGAAGTAACAATTCTGCTCTTTGTCGATGGCTCTTCGACATCGTTTGAGGTGACGTCCTTTTTGAGAGCGGCTTCAAGAGAGGTTCGGCATTGGAACACCGACATTGGAATAGAAACATAAATGACCAATAGCATTCCAATTCTAGGCCAAAGCATCAAGTCGTATGAGCCAGGAACAGGCGCTCGTAATATCACGAAGGGGTCAGTGTAGTCCACCAGCGAGATATATCCTACTAATGCCAAAATGTAGGCATACGTGGCGATTCCCAGATAGGAATAGGTGATAATCTAAATTTCAACAGGAAACGATCATGTGTATAAATCTTATAGATAATCTTACTTTTCGAGCTTTTTCAGGCGATTCAGGGGTGATAACATTAGGTCTTGGAGGGAAGAGTGTAAGCTGGCAGGAGAACGCGAACATCACTGTTCCGATGGTTTTGAATATACCCCAGTTATACCCTTCATGCCAAACCGGTTTCTTTTGCTCCCAACTAAAAGAGCTGTATTCGCTAGCTCCAATAGCCAAAAACTAAACAAAATAGCTCTGTTAAAGGCATTTCTCAAAGTAAATGTACCAAGAGAAGGAGTCCAAAAACAACCACTCTGAGGATTGATGCAAATCGAAGAGAATGGATTGACTTGAGTAAACAAAGCGGCAATGCCAATGTCGCTAATCCTAAAATCTGAAGAAGCGCGATCCATCTCTCAGGGTAAGCAACCCCAGCTCCGTAGATGATCGCTTGGAAGAGCTCAGAACCTGAGTGATATTCAGAAATAGCAAATCGAATACAACCTTACTCAGAGAATGATAAACACAAAGAAGTCCGAGATTAAAGGCAATTCTACAGATATCGAACCACACTAGTATTTTCTAAATTCAAAAAAGTCAGGAACTCTAAATAATAAAAAAAAAATTACCGGAGTGATAACGTGAGCAACCAACTGACGGTAATCAGAGATTTGGACAACATCAGCCGAATAACACAGCATTCGTTTGGAAAGCACGCTGATCAAGGCACCCGACCAGACAAATAAGGTGCCACCGACTACTCCGCATAAACGTGTAATATAAGGCATAGCGAGGAGGCCTGGACCAAGGTGAGTCGAAGCAAGGTTCAAGATCCCAGACAAAATCGAATCTAAGTTGTAACAAACACATCTGAGATCCTCATGATGAATTGGAGGTCTTACCTTTATCAGTCTCTCCAAAAGCGGCTTCATAGGTTGAGTGATACTGTGCTGAATCCAAAGAGTCAGCAAGATGAACGAGAGAAAAATGGATTTACATTGATCTTCTTCAAGAGGAATTGGATTCTCGTTTCTGGTGAGTAAGGTTTCTTTGGGGCTTTTCCTGTCGTTATTAAGGCCCGTATCTCCGTCATAGGGATTTTCAAGATTGTAATCTGTGTCGGCGCTCATTGGAATTTTCTTTGATATTAAAAAATCTAATTATATGTTCGAATTTATAATTCACCTACTGCACCCAACGGAGAAGAAAAAGCAAGAGAATGATACTGATGTGATTCAAAACAGCCATAAAATGGTCTCTTCATGGTGAACTCGACACAACCTGACTCTGTCTATATTAAAAAAAATGTACCCTGGTGCTTGTTTCTTGGACTCACCAAAGAAGCATTCTTTTTAAAAATTAATGAATTTTGAATCACCCCTGATAGCTATTTTGATATTGTGCTTTTTTAGAATTTTAATAAGGATTCCTATTTTGTGCCAACCAATAAAAGATGTCTTCTTTGAAGCTTTCAGGACAAACAGATTCTTTCTCTGTTGTTGTCGGTTGCTTATGTAAAAGATAGAGAACTAAGTCTAAACTAAATTGATGTTACAAAATGAAACAGTAGGTTTTTGTCGGTTTTTAATAGTTAAAAAGAGTTTTTTTGCCAATCAAATGCACAAAGATCTTCATTGTAGAGGTATGGGCTAGCTCTTTATTTAATATATGGCAATCTTTTCAAGCCTAAACTGTTCACTTCAAGAAATCAACTGAATAGATGAGTGTTTCGAGTTTGAAAGTGCTATTTCTGCTTGGGAACTTTGAGCATGAATGATGTTGTTTTGGATATGACACCACCAGGATCAAGCTTTACCAGCACCAAAAAAAAAACAGAAAAGAAAAGAAAAAAAAAGCTCTTTTGTCTATCAACTGAGCAAACCACTAATTGATAAATTTAATACCTAAATCTGTTTGCCAAAGGTGTTCGCAGTACAGTTCGATTTGAAATACTCTCAGTTCTTACGAGACTTCTTTAATTTCTTATTAGACAGACTTCAAAGACCAATTCTTATCTGATCTGAATTTTTCAGATGATTTCATTTTTTTTAACGGACAAGGCACTATGAAGCGAAATTCACTCTCGTGTACAGATAAAGCAATAAGATATCAGTTTAAATTGGCAGGAATGACTTTTCACGATTGTTGCTAAATAATCTTCCAAAGCAATTCTTGAATATGCCAAGGCAGAAATTTTGAATCGACCCAACGACCGTGAGTCCTCCAGGCACTGATGAACCAATAAGCCACATCAAACTAATAATCTAAAGAGAAATACAATTAGTGGAAAGAGAATAGAATGCGATTTACTTGAGCCAAAGCGAAAATCAGCGAAAAGATGAAGCTCTGAGAAATCATTGAGAAATAAAAGGTTCCAATAAGACTGGCGGCATAGGCGACTGAATATTTTATTTTCTCGGGTTTAAACAATGACTTCAAGAAGGTGTTTGGATCTCTGACCAGTGCGATGGCAGACAGGAAGCATATTGAAGCGACAGCAAAGGCGAAGCTAAACTTTGCAGGCCAGAGCAGAATTGTTGGAAGGTAAAATAGCGACATCATCAAGAAAAAGCTGCCTGCAACACAGAGTAGTATGATGTAAGGGAGATTCTTTGCAAAATTCATCGAAGCAGTGACTTGATCCTGAGATGAAGCCAAGACTGACCGCGTTTTCGATAGTGAATTGAAAAATCCATCTTTAAGTTTGTCGGCGTAAGAGGAGACAAGACCTTTGTTCTCGTTGTCATCGGATAAATCTTTATGAGGAGGATTTGATTGCTCATCTTTCTTCATAATCCTGGAAAATAGGTCTGAGAACATTGTTTGACGGTCTGAGTCGGAGAGATATGGGTCAGCTGGTTTCATCCCGGATTCTGAACGGCCTGTCGGTTTTTTAGCGTTCATAGTAGTTATTGTTCTGTATTTTGTACGATATTTAATTTTAACTGCGAAGGAAATACTCCGTGAAGAGTTAGCGCAAACAAAGTAAGTAATCGAATTCATCAAATCTGTTAACACAATACAGATTGTTCTGATCCCTTTGTTGTATGTTGTAAAAAGTCATTTAGATGGGAACCAAGGATATTTTGACCAGATAAAAAGGATATACTGCAAACTCTACTTCTCATCTGGAGCAAATTATTCGTCAAAATGATTCGAATAATTCAGCGTTTAGTGCATATTGTTACCTACACACGAACGCTGAGATGGTTTTAGCAGTCTGGTATTCATTTTGAAATATTCAGCAATTACCTTATGGATCAAACGAAAGTTGAACATAATTGAAAATGAATGAAATTGAGTTATAATATTCCATTCTTGCGCGAAATTAGAGAGAGAGAGCTCGTATTTTATTCTTTCTACATTTAGGATGGGTCTGCTCCCGAGTTCAAGAATGAAAATGGAGAAATCAGAGTTCTAGTACCCTTGATTAACTTGCAAAACCATGACTCGCGTCTGTACGAGCAAAATTATTCTCTCTCTTTCTCCCTGTTTTATGATATCTTCTAACAACATTTGAATACCTTGAGAATCTTAGTTAAATATGAATAATTGATGCAATTAGATTCTCCTTCAGATCACTCATGTTTTGTAGATGTGAAGAGATCAAAAAAATTGGCTCTTAGTTCATTTACTGTACGACAAGGAAATCATTCAAGATGAGAATTTAAGAAAAAGAAACTAGTAATAGGAGGCATTCTGATGATGATGATTCTAGGATGGCGATCAATAAATAAAGAAGATCAATTTATTTTTTTTTAATTTCTACAATAACTGACACAAGAATTAACTAGTCATGGCCTTGAAAAGAATCGTTAAGGTAAGATGTTCCGATTGATGCTAACTCATTTCATTGGATAATTGCTAGGAAATAAGAGAATTTGATGAAAATCCTTTGGCAGGAGTGGCTATCACTCCAGAAGAAAACGATATGTTTAAGTGGGACATTATATTTGAAGGACCCGTAAACTTTTTTATAACTACATCATCCCAGCGTAATCATAGGAACGAAGCCCATATGAAGGAGGATATTTTTTCGCCAGTCTCCTTTTTTCCTCCCATTATCCATTCAGACCACCAACATTTCTGTTCAAGACAAGAATTTTCCATCCAAATATTAATAAATATGGGGATATATGTTGCGATTGCTTCGGACTATTCTATGAGTGGAGCCCAGCAACGACTATGAGAAAAGGTAAATGGTCACAATTCAGAAAATATGTCTAAAATAAAAATTTTGAGCCATGGCAGCTATCCATAGTCTTTTAGTTGATCCAAATTTCGATTGCATTATGGGCAACGAAGCTTGCGCCTTAAAGAGAGAATCGTCCGAAAAATTTATTGCTGTTGCTAAAGAATGGACAAAGAAATACGCAATGTAATCAAGCAAATCGAAATCCTTACTCAAAGATTCACTATTGTTTCGAGTTAATTATCACGTTAGGAATTAAGATTGAGATTGATATTGATTTCCTATGAACCTCCTTAAATTATTTGATAAACAGTCTAAATCTCTTCTTAAACTCTCAAATACTGCAAAACAAGCAGAAATTTAGGTATGTATGGTTCGTTTGTAGTCATTTCCAATAAAAAAATATGATTATGTTATCGTGAGAGATGAATAAAAGCAGTTAAATTTGAATTAGTTTTCGACATCCTAAGTAGAAAGCTCAGCATATTTTCCTGAAAATTTATCAATGGTAAGCTGTTATTGGAAGCCTTGATCCATGAATCATAACCTATGGATCTGGAAAATAGGTAAAATATCATTGAGCTCTACGAAAATGGAAAAGCAAAAGTTTTCTACTGGCTACCAAATGTTAACATGCAGGATAGAGATGTACAGAGATCGCCTAATTCTCAAAAAAAGGGTTGGCATTCATACATTAGTCTATTTGCTTGATAAAGGCGTCTCTTAGTGTCTAAGAATCAAACATCCAGTCCTCAACAGCAATCTATTCTGATGTAAAAAAAGTGCCAGAGTGGCTTGTTTCAGACAGGAAATGTTTGGTTTTTAGATTAGGAGCAGCACTGCTGCTGTGAAAACAAAAAAAAAAAACCCAAAAAATGTTTTCTGAAATCCTATATATGTGAGTTTTAGTCAAGAACAATTATTAAGAATTAATTAAACTCAAGTGAGCTCCTGAGGCGGTTTTAGACAATATAAAAGACTCTTCTTTTTTAGAATTATAATTAGATTCTTCATTCCGAATTCAAAGAAGATGAAGTATTTGCAGATTGCTATTGTGTGCTTGCTGACTGTTTCAGCATTCGCAAACATTGACGACGATTTAGCGATTGAAAGTGATTTCGTAAAATCGAAACTGGAATTGTTTGGAAGTTTCGGCGGTGGACGAATCGGTGGAGGTATTGGTGGTGGAAGAATAGGCGGAGGCATTTCAATGCCTAGGCCAACCACTCCAATCAGCAGACCTACCACCCCAATCAGCAGACCTATCACTCCAATCATCAAGCCTGTAACACCAATCACTAAGCCAGTGACACCAATTACTAAGCCAGTGACTCCAATCACCAAGCCAGTGACTCCAATTACTAAGCCTGTGACACCAATCACCAAGCCAGTGACTCCAATTACTAAGCCTGTGACACCAATTACTAAGCCTGTGACACCAATCACTAAGCCAGTGACACCAATTACTAAGCCTGTGACACCAATCACCAAGCCAGTGACTCCAATCACCAAGCCTGTGACACCAATCACTAAGCCAGTGACACCAATCACCAAGCCTGTAACTCCAGGTACCCCGATCACGAAACCATCAACCCCTAGCGGTAGCATTGCCTCTAACACTGCCTACATCAACAAGCTTTGGAGTATGGAAAATGCTGCCAAAGTCGGATTCGACAAAAAGACTGGCATGTGGGTTGGCAACGCTGCTCCAGAAAAAGGAGGAAAAGTTGACTACGGACCAGGCCTGAAACTTCCATACAAACAAGGAGGATACACCCAAGCTGAAATCGACAAAGCACTCACTAACAAGCTTTCCTCAATTGAATCTACACTTAGAACAAATGTCCAAAAGCTTGGCAAAAACTACGACAGCTTGAGCGAAGCCCAAAAAAAATTGCTTGTTGATTACTCTTACAACACTGGTAATGCATTCAAGGTGTTCCCGAAATTCTCAAAGGCTGTTGTTGATGGAGATGTCAACGGAATGAATGCTGAGTACAAGAGAACCTGGGTCGACAAGTCTGGAAAAAAGCAAGAGTTGACTGCCAGAAATGATTGGGCCAAATCCATCATTGACAGTATTGGCAAAAACTAAAAAGCTCATTACTCTTTTAAGAAATGCCAGAACAGAATTAAAATTTATTAAAAGAAAAGTTAAAATAATAAGTTAGGAATAGCCAATTCTCTATTATTGGTTGCTGCGTCTCCCAACTTAGAAATTATGAAAAACGATTGAAATAACAAATCCAATCAGTTTAAGTTCTCATGACTAATTAAGCCTCCTGAAAGGCTGTGAAATAAAGAGAAAGAAAATCATTAAATTTCATGAAAATTGAAATACATTCGAGCTTTATTCTCTCGCATTGGGCTCGCATGGGGTGAAGATTTTAATACACCTTTTTCTCTTTTTTTTTTATGTATGCGAATGCTGTTACTACTCCAATTAATGCTAATGAGTCAAATTTTGTTTTACTCTTTATAAATCATTAATATTCACGTATCAGAAGCAAGACCTTGAAATACATATATTTTTCTTGAATGATTTGAACAATAGATGAGTAGTAGGTTCCGTACACTCGTCGAGACACTTAGCAACTTTCTATAAAGTGCATTAGGTGTCTTCTTACACTGAATTCGCTTAAGGTATCGTAATTTGCAGAATTGCTGTTTATAAGTGACTTACTAAACAATTCAATCGATTTTTTTGGGTTTTCCCTTCTCTTTTCACATTAATTGCTTTCAAGCAAATACAAATCAAAAGAAGCAAATAATTTGGAGAACTTAACACAAAGCACAACGAAGCTGTGACAAAGAAAAAATTTTGCTTTGATATTACGCAGTTAACTCCCAATATATTCTCTCATACAACCTAGTTTTCATCGTAGTAGTAATTCTTCTGTTTTTTTTTTTATCAACACCTTTCAAATTTACATCGCATACTTGCGTGTCCATTCTCTTGCAGTTGCTTCGTATTTAGTCTTGTCAGTTTTATAAATGTGAGCGATTTCAGGAACAAGTGGATCGTCTGGGTTTGGATCAGTGAGAAGGGAACTGATGGACAACAGCACTAGAGAAAGAAATTGATTAGTACTCAGTCAAGGCATTGGATTTTTACCTTTGGAGACGGTGAGTGCAGGGCTCCACTGGTCTTTCAGAATATCAAGACAAATGCTTCCGTTTGAATTTATATTGGGGTGGTAAATACGGGTCACGAAGTTGATTTTTGGAGGTTTGAAGGGGTAATCAGTAGGGAAATGAATATTTAAGAAAAAGACTCCGCCGGCATATGGACTATCATCCTAAGAGAGACAGCGGCTAGGAGTTGTTTTAGAAAGAGATGTATTACTGGTCCCATGATAGTAGCTTGCCAATGGAATTGATCTTTTTCGTCAGTTGGACCAGCAGAGCAGTTTGCTGGGGGGTCTCTGCCGAGGTCAATAAGTTCCTATTGCAGATAAGGGTCAGATAAGCCTGGTTGCTGTTGAAAGGCTACCTTTTGGATTCTCTTGAGCGCCATCTGTCGGTTCTGATAATGTTAGAGTTTTTTAAAAATTGAATTTAGTTTGCGAGGAAATCCTTAAATACCCGAACAACAATTCTAATTAAAACTTTTGAAACTTGTTACATTTCTGACGTGTTTTTTGTTGCCAGAATTCAATTTGACGTGTGTTCAATCTCCTTCATAAATTTTCAAGAATAATCGCAAACTCCTACCAAACATCGAAGGAGACGGCTCTTGGCAAATGATGAGGAGAAGTTGGGAAGGTACTAAAGAGGATTACCTCTCCTTCGAGCCAGGAGAGAGCTTTGAGAGACAAAGAACATTCGAGAAAATTTTTCAGTTCTTGTGCGTTTCTACCCAAGAAGTTCCTCATAATGAATCACTTATTCGACTAATTTCTATTTACCCGTGCAGATTTTGGCGATTCAGATCAACAATTTTTGTATAGCGCAGAAAAAGGATAGAAAAGCTCTAAAAGAGAGGTGCATGGGTTAACAGACAGAGAACAGTGCGTTTGGAGGAAAATAGCCGATGAGAACATCATAGGTGAGCGGTTATTGTTGTAAATTGGTTGTGGGAACAGAACAGAGCTAGAGGCTAGGGACTGGTTAGTGGAAAATTCTTAATTATCTAAACAACGGTAGCAATATTACAGAAAAAGCATAATTTAATGGTAATAATCGGAATATCAGGCAACCTAGATGACGACATAACGAGAAGTTGTATCAAAGGGAAAAGATAGGTTTTGTTTTTTGGTCAACAATGTTTTGAAATAGGCTTGCTGGTTTTAATAAAATTTCAGCTAATTGGAAACAGTTAGACAATTCTGAGTAAAGAGGAAAAGCATTTATAATATACGGTTCAGGAAATTGAACAATTCTAGGGGCCCATGAGCAAATTTATCAATTCAATAGCAAGAGAACGAACTAATTGCTAATCTAGCCTTTTTTCTTGAAAACAGAAATTTTCATTCATTTCAGCATAAGGATTTTTGCTAAGAGCGTCTACAATAATCTTAGAGAATTGCATTTAATGATTCATAAAGTACGTATGAGGATTTAACGGTTGTGAGAGCTAATCAGAGAAAGAATTCGACTTTTGTTTAAGCTGATTGAAAATATTTTGAATTGTGATTTGGAACTTTAAATCAATAGATAGATCCAAATATTTGGAAAAGCTAATCAAATCAAAAAGTCTGAATTTTATAATTATTTAAAAAATAGAGGGGAAAAATAGTACTGGTAGTGTTAGTAGATAAATATTCAGTCGAACGCGAGGTCAACTTCTGTAAAGATTTCGAAGTTGTATTTGAGATTCATCCCATAGCTAAATGCTTTTTGGGACTTCAAATTTTGTTGATTTGAAAAATAAAAGCTTGCTTTGTTAGATCGTGTGAAAGTGGTGTTGGTAAATGCAAAGCCATGATAACAATAATCAATTGGATTTGATTAAGGTAATGATATTAATTAACCTTTCGGTGTAATGGTAGTGAAGAGATATAGCAGAGTTACAAGTATATGAATTGATTTTCGGTAAGAAGGTTATCGAAAAAAAGACTAGCTTTTCTCATGCATGCTAATCTATCAATAGTCTCATGTTAACAAGCAACACAAATTGAATTCAATAATAAACTCTAAGTAATTCATGCCTTAATAAATACTTTGTTCCCATCAAAATATATCAAAGGAAAATATACTACAAACAAGTTGAAGAGTAGGAAAATATACATTTGTATAGCATTAGAACAGCCAAGTTGGTGCCAGTATTTATTAAGAAATTACTGAAATCTACTATTGAATTTATTAAAATCCTTGTAAAAGAAATTATTACAACACTACATTAGTTCCATTCACATTAATATGGCAAAGTAGGAAATTATAACATCATACTTTTATCAAGAAAGAGTATTTAAAATAAGAATCACAATTCATTCACATTTGAAACCGAACATTTCATTTTCTGAATAGGTTTCATATAGAAGTTCATATTTCTCAATACGAAAGTAGTGTTATAAGCTCAGCAAATACTCCGACTGAGCAACAACAATAACAAATATTAGTTCCAGCACAACGAACTTATAATGTGTGAATTTATCAAAAAATAAATAATCATAGCCAATCGTAACACTCACCTCAAGAGGGCGAGGCAAACAAGTCAACTGGACTTATTACTTTTTCTGGTCGGGGAAGATGTTGTTGAAAAGATCGTCATCTAATAGAGGTTTATTTGATAGCAACCCGACTGAAACATCTGGCTCCTGAGGTGAGTATTTCTCTTTCGTGGGAAGAGGACTTTTCTTTGTTGTCACGATCAATGGGTCGCCTTCATCAGGGCCAGAGTAGATGGCATTCATTAATTGTGTTGATATATGTCTCCTTGCCATTCTCTCGGGCAAAGCCTTTGCTGCTCTCTCGTTTTCTGCCTTTAGTAGCAACAACTTCTCTCGCTCTCGCTCTTCTTCAACCTAGGACTATATGAGAGAGGCATGCTGGTCTCAATTTACCCATTCAGGAGAGTCTGGAATCAAAACGTCGATTAGGAACTTCAAAATGAAAATAATGTGCTCAGCTGCAACAATGACAAGGAATTCCCAAAACTCTTGATGAGCTGAGGTGAGCTTCGCTGCAAAGCTTATTCCCTCCGCGTCTGTAGATGAAGAAACCGTATACTCGAAGGTCAGTCCTGCGAGAACTCTTAACTGTTGACTCGTCAGAATAATAAATAGACCATTGACAACTAATGAAGCAAATGCCAGGAGCTGAAACCCCTTGTTAGACTCAATCAAAGCGACTGTCTTTACCTCAAACAGCGTATTCCATACTCCAATAGACGCAGCTTCCTGATTCAACTCTCTCTTGCGGTATTTGGAGCATTGGTAGATATCAACTGGTGACGGGATGAGTAAATACACTGATAGGTCAAAACTTAAATTACAATTCAAATTCACGAGATAAGCCCCCATGGCAATCAACGGAGCAAATGGGAAAGCGACGGCGAACATAGTAATATAACCGAACATAATTGCCTTTATTTGGATAGAAGATAAGATAATGAGGGGTTAGAAGGGGATTCGATTTACCGTATTTGAGTATTCAGTGAATAGATTTCCGTATTTCAGCATGACACGAGATTGATGTTCTAATTGTTTCAGAAGATGAACAGGTTTAACTTCCAACAGTTCGATTTTCTTTGGGTTTTCAGGATCGGTACAGTCTATTAACTAATATATTTGTTAAGTTGAGCTCAAGAGATGAATGGATCACAGCAGGCTCGTAATCTTTGCGCTTATTTTTCATGGCCTGATAAAAGCTTCTTTCGAATAGCTGATTCTTTCCTTTGTACTTGAAATACGGGAGCACATTGCTCTAAAACAACTCTATTAAACGATTCTAAATAGTTGTCTCTTCTTACCTTCACAATTGCCAAAGCTCCTTTTGTGATGAAGAACGTGAGGACATTTTTCGTAACAGTTTCGAATTTCTGCTTGATGAACACCTCGTCACTGGTGTCCGGGTCCAAGTTAAAATCAAATCTCTCCGAAAAGAAGCTGTAGTAGAACAGTGTGATGTACGAATTCATAAATTGGAATGCAAAGTTGAGCACGATATAGCTGTTCCACATGGTACTCTCATACCTATACATCCAGTTTAATATCCCTGCGGACATCTCAAGAACTTACTTATGATTCTCCCAAGCAATAACTTTTCGACAGAGTAAGGCATAGATTTCATTTGCAATGAGGACCGAAACAGAGTTACAAATACCTACAATCGTTCTATATTCCGATTAAGAACTTAAGTTGATTGATAAAGTGTTACTCGACATTTGCGTTCCCGCTGACTGCTTGATTTGCCTGTAAAAACCCATAGAATATGCCTATCACTAGCGCAATAGCCAGAGTCACCAAAGGAATTTCGGCAATGAGCCTGCGACATTTAAGGCTAACGGGGTCTTCCACCTTCAGGTCTTTCGTGACTGGATCCGCTCGGAACTCTCCTCGATAGTCATACCTAGTGATCTCGGAATCCTCGAACTTGGCGAGATCCCATAAGAAAACCATTTCATTCTGTCTTCTTTTCCATTTTTCAATAAAAACTGACGCCCTACGTTTTCACATTTCATGTCATGAGGGGAAGGAAGATAAAGAAAAGTGCTACCATAATGAAATGATAACTCCCATAATAGGTAAGGCTTTGTTGTTATACATTGCGTCAATTTCAGCATCAGCATCACTATATGTTACAACCCCATAAATTCCAATCGCAACACCAGTTAAAGACGGAAAAGCGAGGTCTGGCGCATAGAGCGACATAAACGTGTAAAACCAGCCGATCTTGCTTCCGAAATAACGAGAAAGCGTGGTGAGCGGTCTCAGCTGGTCTGGACTTGAGGATTGGTAGAGTATCGTCTTCCATATCAGTCTTGGTGATTTCAGTTTCCAATAAACCCAGATATTATTTCTCTCGACGTAGTTGTGGAGCGGGAAATGATCAACCAAAAGTCCAGTCCTCAAATAATCTTCAAAATCGAATTCTTCCTCAAACAAGAATTGAACGATAGCTTGGATGTGGTTGCTTCTGAACCTCTCGTATTCGTGGGCCCTTGGATCTTCGAACTTTTCGAGGAATCCATAATGTTTGTTTTTGACTGAAAGGCCCATTTTGTCGGCAACATGATTCATAAGTTTGACGTCAACACTCACAAGGAACAATGTCCTGTTTTTAGAATGGGCTTGGGGATCATCAGGGTCAACATTATCGTATCCTTCAAAAGAATTAAAACCCTCATTTCTTCTTAAAATTACCATCCATGTAAGCGATTTCAAATTTTCCATGTTTTTGGTAAGCTTCTTTGATATTATGCAATTGGATGTAAACAATATTCTGTTTCAAATCTTTTTCTTGTTTCGTGACGAGACAATATTGATAAGGCAATGAAACCCTGTAAAAGTCAGGAAGTTTTGCTAAGAGGTGATATTCCTCCTGTAGAATCTGCTTGCGCACTCTTTGCTCACATTCGAACATCGCTCTATTATGAAATAAAATAATAATAAAACTTTAGCAATCGAAAAGTTATCATTTGTTTACGTGTCTCTCGATAACTCGAAAGGTCGCCAACCTCTTGCATTATAAAGACTGACAGGGAATCCTTTCTCAAGCAAATACTCGACAACTTTCAAGTGGTTCTTTGGTTGAATTATTTAATACATTGAGAAATGTAAAAGAGGGATGTACGTGCGACCATGCAGTGTGAAGGACGGTGTTTAAGTTGATATCTTGCGCTTGAGACGCTATTTCGATTTTTTCCTCAGTTGACAGTTTCTTGCCGTTTTCTCTGAATTCCGAATCAAGGAAAAGCTTCACTAGTTCAAGATGGCCTTTGGCGACTGCAGCATGCATGGCGGATCTAAAGTTTTTTTAAGAATTAGCATTGAAAAGCAAATATATATCTACTTATTTTTTCTAGTGGCGACGAAAGGAGAACATCCTTTTTTCAGCAACTCCTTTACATAATCACAGTTTTCGTTTCGGATATTGTAGAAAGTAGCCCAGTATAGAAGCCGATAGGGGAAATACTCCTTCTGTTTGAGATTCGTGGTATGTGAGTGGATATTATAACTCGTTAATTGATCTTCCGCACTTTTGAGAGCATCACCGATTGCTGCAGGCAGAATAGCCGCTATTGGAGCTACACGCCTGGCCTATTACAAGAGATAAATAAATGTTTACCAAAAAAAAAGAGAGTACTGTTGCCTGGAGCTTCCCGAGAGCAATATCATTAACCAGCTGCTGGAGCTTAGAGGCTTGTCTGACAATAGAATATTCTAAAATCACCTCCACGATCTAACCACATGAGTTTTAACTCAAAAGCTGCTGAGGATAATAAAAAACCTGGATTCTTTTATTCGAATCTCTACAGTACTTCGCCATATCTATCGGAAACTCAAGATTTTTGTTCTGATGCATGACTTAATTATAGATAAGACCAATTGAAGAGATTCAGCGTTACTCAAGTCCGGATCTTGGTCGTAAAGCAGCTTCAAGGGATATTTTAGAAAAAAAGACGCCCGATAATTAATCTCTTACCTTCACTAGCTCGACATCGCCGTTAATACATGCCCAATGCATCGGGTTGTCTCTCTTTCCCGTTTTCAAGATATTCAAGGACGCTCCCGCCTGCAAAAGCATATGAACAATTGCGTTTCTCGAGCGATCAGTTTCAGGATCATCTTTATCCTCATCTTCGCTATATCCTCTGATACATGCTGCTAAGAGAGCAGTCACACCTGTCGAGAATGTAAGTTTATTCGAATTAGCCATGAGCTTACCAAACTTTGTCTTCTGGTTCACTATTTGGGCGTGGGTTTGCTGCATCAACTCTAAAATATACTTTACGACGTCTTTATGGCCTTTGTAGGCTGCCTATTTGAAAGAGAAAGGTTCAAAGGGACAGCGATAGAGAAATAGCTGTACTAGTTGAAGGATATTCCAGCCTTTCTCATTTTTTAGAGTAAGGATCTCAACGATATGTTTATTGGTTTTAAGAGATTTCATATAATTTCCAAGGAGTTCGAGCTCTCCATCTTGGGCGTACTGCAAGCGATATTAGAGAAGACCGCTTTCAAATTTTCATACCTCAAAGACTCGAACTGCCGCACTACTGGCTTTTTCTTTCCGGGGCATTTTCTCTTGAAGGTTTCAATTTAATTGGCTTAATTAAATCTTACTGTGTCGTCATTTACGGACGCAGAAGAAAATACTATTAATCTATTTTCAGGCAGGGATATTTTGTGAGAAATTTTGAATAGTGAATTCTTCTAAGATAATGGAGGACCAAACATGCAGTCTCAAGCCTTGCTGGATCGAAGAGTTGGCACAACATTGACCATTTTTTGAAGAAGCGAAATGATGACCAAAAAAAAAAAATCGGTGAGAAGGTTAGTTTGGATACTAAATCAGTTATGTTCAAGTATACTGCACCTCTGAGAGATTAAAGGTTACTGAATATAGAGAGAAGTTAAAACTAGCAAACAGCGTTTTATGAATTGAAGAATCGAATGGTAAGAATTCAGGTCGCTATGTTCCTTTGGGAAGTAAAAGTTGTTAAATCCTAGAAGGATTTATAAGCACCAACATTTCAAAACTTTTTTTGAACGGATTCTAAAAATATAGGTTCATTGATAGTTAGCGACATCTAAAATTGTCTATTAATTCTGGTAAAAGATCGTCTTCTGAGGCATACTCGGCTTGAAAATCGCTGTCGTGATTATACGATCTTGATTCAGATTTGTCTCGGTGGTATAATCAGAGAATTATAACGGCGGGTATGAGTTTAATCAATAGTTCTTTCTGTAATTTTTAAAAAGTTGTAAAAATTACGTATTAATATTTCAAATGAAAGTTAACCACGTAAAAAATAACCAATAGCTCTTCCAAGTGCTTGCAGCTCATACCGTCTATCTATCATTTCAACGACCCTTCTATCTCAAAAAAATATATCAGAATGCTCTAACGTCGCTTAAGAACCCTGTTCCGATCGAACAATCTAAAGCTTCATTTCCACCTCCTCGAACTGAAAAATCTAACTAACGTTCATTTAATGAATACTAATTAGCAACTAACCTGAGGAAGGCGACGTTGTCCATTACCAAGTAGTTAGCTGTATACCTCAGTTAGCCTCATTATAGCAAAATATAAAACAATTTCCTACTCAACCTCTGTTAAGGTAAAGACGTTGAGAATCCTGCTAAATTCAGGCTCACGTGGCTAGGGTATTATAGTAGTTTTTTCATTCTATCGATACATTAGGGTTGGATTTTTAACTTCATTATTGTTAGCAAAACACAAAGGATCAGTTCGATAAAATTAATAAATTTTGTAACCCTCCATGGCAACGAAAGGCAAGCAGCAAAAAGCAAGTCCTCAAGAGGAAGAAGAGTAACATCACCCCTTAATTAATCCCTCTCAATCATCTCAAGACTTAAGGCTCTTGAAAAAGCCAAAATTGAGCTCCTCGAAGCAAATAACACCATCAAAGGACTTCATGAAAGACTCGCAAGAATGTAACACATAATTCTCTTGATTGCCTCGCTCACAATCCCAATAGGGAAAGCCAACACAAAGAATATAAAGAAAGACTCGCAGTCGTTAATGAGACCTATGAGAAAGAGAAACAGAACCATGTATGATTGAACGTTTAAACACCATTATACTCACTAAACTGGCCAGGACGATGTCATCAACTATCTGAAATCTGATATAACCAAACTCACAACTCAAAGAATTGCTCTAGAGAACGACCTCACATACAAAAACCGCAAAATCGAAGAGCTCATCGAGACATATAGTAACCTAACGAATTTTTCTCAGATAGCTTAATTATGGAAACCAGCCAAACAGATTGAAGAAGATAAGAAAAAATGGGAGGAACAAAGAGCTGCGATGGAAAGCGATTACAGGCACCTTGAGGCAACGTTGAATTCTTTAAATAATTATCAGCAAGAAAGGGTTAGTTCGTTCGAAAGACTTCTTAAGCTGATAAATTGATGTTTCTTAGCATAAATTGAAGGACTACACCAAAAACCTGGAAGAAATGCTGGAAAACGAGAGGAAAGAGCGTCAAAGGGAACTTGCAGATAAGGACAGAGAAAAAGTCCAAGCGACGGATAAACTCAAAAAAGAAATGTTGAACAGAATCCAAGAGACGAAGACGAGTCTACTGGCACTTAAGAAAGAGCAATTACAAACGACAACGAGGCTAACCGTGTTGCAGAATCATCAATTGACAACGGAATTAGAATATCAGTCGAAACAGACAGAAAAGCTCCTTTTCAAAAATTCGAAGCTTCAAGAGCAACTGAATGCGCTCAAACGTGATGTGGACATTCATAAGCAAGTTGAGAACGAACTTGCGAAGCGCTCGCATTTTTTCCAGAAATTGATTAAGAAATTGTCGGCAAGAATTAAAGGTAGTAGTAGTTTCATTCTGCGTCTTTTTAACAAACTATGTGGTTGTAGAACTTGAAGAGGAGAATGAGCGACTGAAATCAACAAACGTTGAGGTGAGCAGAGGTAAAAACAAAATTTATTTGAGAAGAAACTGCAAATGATGCTGCTCTAGCTGAATCTACACGAAAACAAAAAGAACCTTTCTCAGATGATAGAAATAAGGATGAGTTAATCAGTTTCCTTGAGAAGAATTTAGATGTCACTGAAAAAAAATTGGCGAGAACAACAAATGTGAGTGGAATCTTTTTTTTGCAAGTTCTAAAACTGAATGACGCCATGATAGGATTATGAAATATTAAAAAATGAGTATGCTTACCTTGAGAGCAGACTCGAAGAGTTTAACAAGAAAAATATGACGATTGCTGGTTTATTGCGAGATCAGCTTGACTTGATACAAAGCGGGAAGTTTGAAGAAGAGACAGGAACGCCTGTAAAACTGAATATGAGCGACATGTAAGAAATTGATCGGTGAGAGAGTTTTATAATGTGAGAGTAGTAAAAATAAGAAAATTGAAGAGCTTGACGCTAGCACAAAAGGAGCGCTCTTGAACCTTCTTCTAGAGCACATCAAGCCATTCTTGAATGTACCAATAATTGCTTGGTTTGATTGCTTGACTTTATTTATTTCATTTAGAAAAGGGCTCTTGCTGCTGCAGGGAGATCAGTTAATATTGACATTGAAGAACCTGTGTTGGCTGATGCTAGTACTGAAGAATTAAACTTGCCTAGTATAATTAAAACTTGGAAAAGAAACTATAATGCTTCTAGGGATACATGAGAGGTCCTCAGTGAAAGACGCGAGAGACGACGGTGGTTTGGATCGAAATGTAAAGAGACAAAATATTGGGCTTTTCTTAAAATGAATCATAAATAGCGCTTTAAAGACGTCCCTGTTGAAATATCTTCCAAAATCGTTCGAAGTAAGAACAGCTTTCTCCTCGAGATAATTATTAATCATTAATTGCAAAGGTAATCTCAGAGAGTGGGGTACAAAATCGGAGATGCGTGGAGGTTTCTTTACACATTACCTAATGAAATTTTGACATAATTCATTGTAATTAGGTCAAAGAGCAGGGTCTCTTCCAAGAAAATACAGATTGTAAAAATCTCAAGATGAGACTCCATGATGAATCGTTTACGATGGAGGCGATAAAATCATTTTTTGAAATTTCGTTGTGTTATATATTCACATATCTACATATTCACAATTGAAGACTCAATACATGACCGTATTGTCGGATTGTATGTATATACAATGAATCATTAAAATTACAAATTTAACTAAACTCTCTTACAATTAGACCTTCTGCTTGATTAATTGTAGCCCATAAGCGTCAAAAACTCGGGAAAATCAATGTAACCATCACCATTGCTATCGGCACTTTCCAGCATTTCTTTCACTTCTTCCTCTGTAAATTTTTCTCCAATATTCTGCAGAGCATATTTCAATTCTTCAAGAGAGATTTTTCCATCGTCATTTTTATCGAAAGTCTTAAATGCCAGCTGCAGTTGCTCCTTCAGATTTTCCTCACTGTCATCATCGAATGATGCCATTAGAGTCAGGAATTCTTCGAAATCGAGCATCCCGTCATCATTTCTGTCAATCTTGGATATCAATTTTTCTGCATCACTTTGGCTGACATCTCTATAGAATTTTTCCAGCAGTGATTGAAGCTCTAATTTTGTAATGAAACCGTTTTTATCAGAGTCAAAAGCATCAAAGACTTCTTTGTAATTAATAACTTGCTCTTCAGTAAGAGATCTCATTACCATATTTGTGTCGATTCTCACCTTGTGTGTCTTTTTTTTTTTTACTTGGATTATTATGTTTGTTCGTTGAGAATCCGCTGTGATAAGTAGTTGAGAAAAGCAGGGTACTCAGCAATTTGACACAGCATATTCCCCCAGCATAAATTGTTCTGTCGAATTGGTTCTTATCAGAATTCTGCTTGTTAAATAAATTTCATGTTCTGAATGCAGAAGACTATAGCACTTCTCAAGTTACATATATTAATACTTTCATCATCATCCTTTGGGTAGGTGGATTCGAAACTTTGCAAAAACCTTCAAGAAAAGAAAAGAAAAAGTAACAAAGGCATACCAATAATACTAGGAGCCTCAATTTTCATTTAACTGAGAATGAAATTATCATGTCTAATATTCTTGAAATCCTTACGAACTGGTATCCAAAAAGAGTGTTTTAAAATAAAGATTCTGATTATTAGTTTCAACTAACACGGATTATTACATCTGTATGTAGATTTGAATATTATCAAATATCATATTAACAACTACACAAAAGAAAATAAATTCTCTATTTGCTTTACACCATATGGAAGCCTTTTCCTTCCAATATCGCCGTGAGCAGTTTAATCCTCATCTCCTCTTCGCTGTCGTACACAGGCAGCTCAATCTGGTTAAAGCTATCATTTACAACACAAGATTATCCTCCAATTGTTCAATGTTCTATTACCATGTATGCGCCAAAGGCAGTCTGCTCTTATCTCCCGAAGATCGCAGTATTCTCAAAGGATTGTCCTTGAAACCACCAAAACTGACTTTCGTATAACCTATTCATATGATTTGCTTGTTAGACCACGAAAGCACAGGCACCTCATACCTGTTACAAAGAAAAGAAAAGCGGACAAATTATCCTGGTCGAATGATTTAATAACATTCCAAAAGTATTTGATGAAATTCTCTTCAGGAGAGCATTCCTCGTATTTCATGTACTTCTGCATATCTTCAACATCGATTTGGGACTTTCCAGAGATCAGTGTCTCCAACTCTGGAGCAAGGAAGAGTTTAAGGATATTCAAAGGTATAAATTCGTAGAGCCCAGCTTTGAACTCGTTAATCTGCTCTTTGATCTCTGTGACTAACTTTTGCTGGCATAGTTTCTTGACGTATTCTTTTTTATTCGAGTCGGTTAATATTTCGCTTGATTTGTCCTCAGAAAGTGAGATTGTAAAGTAGTCGCCAAGGAAATCGAATTCGTAAGCAAAGTTTTGCTCGATGACTCCTTCAATGCTGTTATTGAGCAGCCATTCTAACGATCTGAAGAGCTCAGGGTCGACGTCGTTAAGGTCAGAAACCGAAATCTGCGCCTCTGTTGAAAATGCAGCTTAGAGTGACGGAAATAAAAATCAATTTACCGATCAGTTGCTTGAGGAAAGGTTTTGTAAAGGAAACGTTAAGTGCTTGGTTTTTAGAAATGCTCTGAAAGAGAGAGTTTAGAATGGACAGTTTAAGGTGCTATTTTACGTAGCCGACGATCCTTCCTGCGAGCTTCATGTAGGCTGACCCGTTGGGGATAATGGTTACTAAAGGACTTGGTTGCACTGATAATTTATTCGCAGATAATTTGAAGAGTCCGCGCTTGGGGTCAAATAGTTCTTTCGTTAACAGCGTAAGCCATTCGTTTCGCAAACCACCTGAATGTCGGAAAGCAATGAGCCATCAGTTGCCATGCGATTAGTATAAACTTACCTTGATCAATGCCAGCTTCGCCTGCGAAAGTGATCTCGATTTCAAGGTTCGAGTTGATATGCTTCGGGTCGATGTTAAAGAAATTCAAAAGCGTGTCTTCCAGTATATTATCTCGATGCACGATGAAATCTGATCATCAACCAATGATTAGCTTAACTCATTATTTTTTCAATGCTTACTCTCTGTATTTGGTCCTTCTGACTCTTCATCATGATCCTCGTCATCGTTGGTGTCTGTATGACGCTTCTTTAGCATTTTCCTAATCAATTAAATTTATTAATACCATCATGACTATATCTCAGAGATTTTACTTAAGCAACTTCGTTTTCGTCTCAAAATCAAGCAGCCAAGGGAATTCGTAAAAAATTTTTATTTGATCGCTCGAAGGCGTCGTTTTATTTGATTCTAACAGCAAATTCACTAACTTTTTGGAGTTCTGCGCAAGAATCATTATCACTTCATCAATCTCGATCTCACCCGACTTCCTAATCTGCGAGAGCGAACGAGACAACGAGATTCCGGTCTCTTTCGCCTCTTCAATCGAGCCGGTGGCTTTGATTGACAACGCAGATTTTACTTCTTCAAAATCATTCAAACTCGCCAATATCTCAGAATGCTGATTAATCTTCTTTGACATTTCTTCCCTCGTCTTATGAAGGCTAAAAATATGGAGAACGATATTAAGAGTCGGCTTGAATTTCATGGTGCAGTCTTTGAGACGCGTTTCATGCTTGCTCCTGATCTTCTCAAAGATATCTAGACTCTGAATCATCAGCACATACAGCGTTTTCACGTCGCTGTCATTGAACATCACATCGAGGAACTTTAATGTAATCGCGTTCATTTCTCGTTGTATTTCCTCCTTCAAATTGTTCCCTTTGCTATTCTCATCTTTGGATTTGCTCTGAACAATCGAGATAATACGGTTCCAGTAAATAATCTTATTGTTCGTGATGATCCTCTCGACCTGCCCAATGAACTCGTTAAGATTGTTTAAAGGACTTCCGATTTCCGCCTGGAGTATCTTGACTAAGCTTTCGAAATCCTCGATAAGACTAGCAAACGAGAGCTTCGCTTGACGAGCAGCCTCGGTAAGGAACTCGGTGTATAGAGGTATTTCATCAAGGACCTTGCAGAGTTTCTTGTAGACCAGCTTCCACTCCGGTGTCAATTCTTCGTCCGAGACCAGCGAGAATAAGTCGAGGATATGGAAAATTTCAGAGATGGTGTTTTCGCGATTTTTGATTTCTCTGAGTTTCTTGGGAGTCAGCTTGTAGGC
>ENA-UOTZ01000163-UOTZ01000163.1-compost-metagenome-genome-assembly--contig:-NODE-163-length-54127-cov-11.524274_pt1 | contig 54127 bp, 41 predicted proteins | sample MGYA00238144_ERZ746983 | MGnify/ENA primary metagenome ERZ746983 (study PRJEB28759, sample SAMN06268863) | compost metagenome | isolation source: single cell | place: USA: California, Emeryville, Joint...
TTAATCTGTTAGATTGGATACACTACTGGATTGATGTTTGCCAAAACGATGGGAATCTACTAGCTTTTGGTGGGACCTTTGGGAATATCAAGATATTTGATAAGCGAGAATCGAAGATTATAAAAACCTTCGTTGGCGTTCACTCAAGTGATAATTTTAAATTTGTTTAAAAAACGATTTAACGTTTGAATATTTATTCTAGACGATACTCAATGTATGCGATGGAGTCTGAGCGGCGATAAGATCGCGAGTGCTTCATGGGATCAGACAGCAAAACTGTTGGATTTCAAAACAGGAAAAGTGCTCTATACTGGAAACACTTCAAATGGGGGTAAATTATCTATTTCAAAATACATGACTGTCATTTACTTATCAGAAGCGGCAATGTCAGTTTGCTTCATCTAGATAAACATGAAGGACCTAGAGAACAAGAATTACTCTCAAGAATGTCAGCCAAGTAGCACATTACAGATAATGACTCTGTGAATTAGGTTAAGTAATCCTGACCTTAGGACTTCTAGTCATACTTACGTCTGAATATTTTTGTTCTCATTCGTGCTTTTCGTAAGTAAGAAATCTCACTTTGCTAAGAGTTGTCGAACTATAAACAAATAGACAACAAAGTTGAATCATTAACACAGGGCAATGCAACACAAATTACAGATATAGATCATGATGAGTTCTGGATTGGCAAAACGAGACAAAAGGATTGTTACATTATTTTTATTCACTCAAGCATTTGATATATTATTAGATTGTCAATTGATCAGAGTTATCAGTAATAACAGCAATAATTTTTCTAAACAGCTTCGAAGCTGATATTTGGATTCAACACATTACATTATTAACCACAAGGATTCTGAGTAGCTGCATATTGTCGTATTTTCCAAATCCTCACTGAAAAAGTTAATCACTTCTAACCCATTAAAGCAAGAAGATCCATTTCTTCCTTGCTCACGATATTCACAAGTTCAATTGATTTAATTGCTTTCATGAAATGACAAGGAAATTATTACTTTGAAATAACATAATTCATGAAAAACAGCAATTCGTGAAAATAATTTCTTTCCAAAATTTAAGTTCCTCCCACTCAAAATTCGCATAGAGTATTAATCTAACTCGCAAAAAAAAAAACTTTATTCACCAATGTAAATAAATTTCATGCAGATTTCAGATGAGCTTTTCAAATTAATAAAATCTTGAGAATTTTCAACTTTCAAACGAAACATATCCATGACTGAAAGAAAGAAAAATTAACTCACTTTCGCCTAACTGGGCACTCAAGGATACGTCCATCTGACCAGATGACATCTGGCTTACACATCGTCGATTTCGAGTACAAGCATTACGCCGATCAGGCCCCATTTGCTGCAGATAAAGCATTTCTTCAGACGGACTTCCCTCATCTGCTCTAGATTCAAGACGGCGATCCTGTAATCACAAAAACTCTGTTGGTGTCTAACACTATGCGCTTTGAAAACTGGAAATAAAGATCTCTTCGGCAACAATATTGTGGAGTCTATCAAGATTACCCAACTCTACAGCTTTCTTCGTAATTTAAGAGGTGTTATGATACTGCTAGCAAAGAATTAAGAATATGAAAAGGTCCGGGATGGATTTGTGATTGAAAAAATAGCTCTTTTTTTGGGTAAACTCTCGAAGAATCTTGGTGAAAAAGAATATATTATCTGACTTGGGCTCATTCTGAGCTTTTTCATCTTGTGGATGTCGTTCGCTGAATGAACATTGAATTCCTTGCAAAATGGTCTCATCTGGAGAAATATCACAAGATGTTCAATAATAATGAGGGAATCAGAGCTTTCTGTCATTCAGAAAAATAACTAAGGCTGTTCATTCCTGTAGGATACGTCGTTTGTTGGACTGGAGAAGACAAGTAATGAGCTCCTAACAATTGAAGTGCTGCTAAGCTCTTTCATGAAAATTTCTTGAAGCGTAAGTGCCGTTCTTTTATACAAATTTGAAAATTCATATCAAAAATTCATAAAATAAGATGTTAATTAAGCACAACACAAACTTTCAAGAAAAGATTAATCCTCAAAATTTAGTAATTTTCTTGTAGATTAAGAGAAATCATATCCAAAGTCAGCGAATATGCAGTATTGTATGAAAGAAAGAGGCAATTCCTTCAGGAAACTAAAAGGAAACTGTAAGAATTTGTTTGTATCAGACATATGTTCTATATAGTCTCTGGGCTAGATTTATTTTATGGAAATTTGGTCGAGATTCCAGTCTGCTTTATGCTGACATCTATTTTACTTTGAAATCCTGCCGTCATGTAAAATTATGATCGCGAATTTCGAATTAAATTAGAAATTCCATATTTTCTTGTTAAATCTTTTGTTTTTTCAAACGACAAATTATCAAATCATAATTTTCGTAAAGCATAATCATAACTCGTATTGAAAAAACATCTTACAATTTATGATTATAGGTCAAGTTCAAATCATCTCAAGTTTTTTAGGTTAAATCTTGAATAACCGAAATAAACTTCTCGATAAAAGTGTTCTCTCATGAAGTGATACTGGTGGTGTGAAGCATTCCTGTTCAGAGACCAAATTAGCGCTGTCGAGTAGTCAGATTATTTGATTGCTTTGAAAGTCGTATATTATAATCAAGGAAGGTTCTCTCTCTGAGATTTTCAAGCAAAAAAGAGTGGTCTCAGATCCAACTTTTTTTGAGAACGTGCACGACATCAACTTCAATCTGATTGAGCAAAAGACAAACCTTGAACAGAGCGTTTTTCGTGGGGAGCACAAAACTTGCCGCTGTTCGGTATTCGATTAGAAAGAAAAGCATCCTAGGTTGAGAGGAAACGGAGATTTTAGGTTTCACTGCTATACAGCAACTTCTTCGGTAAACAGTTGCTGCGTTTACTTGTAAGTGACGTCCTATTTCGGTGAGTTCAACCTGTTTTTTGCATTTTCCATTTGAGCAACTCGATTTTTATATTCTTGAGATCGCAGAATACGATAGAGTTCCAGAGTCCAAAGACTTATTTCTCTGCTCGATTCGAATCTGATGTTGATAAGTCATGCATTAATTCAATACTTTCCATTTAAAGATTTTGCTTCTCGAAGGAGTTTTATTTATTATGAGTTAGTCGCAAATTTTTCGTAAGTATTTTTCAATCTCAGTACGAATTTAAGTGACTCTTGAATTTCGTTTTTAAGAATGGATACTCGACATTGCTTAATTATTGACCGTTAGAGCTCTCTCAGCGGCTTCAGAACAACCCTTTTCTAATCAAAGTTCTGTGCAATATGATTGCAAAAAGATTTCTGGTTTCCGTGATTAATTGACTCAAGAGGAACAAAATTTAATTACTACCCATGCTGAACTTCGTTCTGAACTCCTCAAGATATTGCAAGTGTGCTATATTACTTGCCCAGGTGGTTTCTTTTTCCGTAGCAGTCGCGCTTTCGGGTACAAATTTACAAGTAATGAGGCATTACATGGCTTTTCATAGGAACTGTTCTTTACCTGCAAGAAGATCGATTAGATTTCACTTCTGCAGGATTACCAGCGCGTCAAAATATACTTTCGAGTGTCTGTCCTTCATGCACAACTCAGACTAAATATGGGTTTAGCCTCTGAGTCAAAAAGGAGTCATGGACAACTGGCTGGAATTTTATTTTCAGAGTTTCTAACAATCCAGCGTAAATATTTGATGAGTGTTGATTCTCATAATGCTGAAGGGAAAACTCCGGCCCAGGGAGGGTATTTTTATCATGCCCAGCTATCGGTGATAATTCGCTTTTTTGGATGGCGACAACAAGTGACGCTTATGGAAACTGAGAAAATTGGAAAACAGTAAAATTGACTAAATTATTTTGAATGGCCTAACTTGTATAATCAGCCCTACGAATCCGCCGTTTTGCCAAATCAATGGGTCTTCATCTCAGCCTTTGTCGACCAAACCACAAGCATCCAATATGGAATGAGATATTTTTTCGATCAGATAAGCAATGGATCTTTGACGATCTTCAAGTCAAGATTCATCGGGCTCCTTCATCAGATAGGCCCTTCAACAATAATATATTGGGGTGGGCACGATAATTTCTATAATGACTGCCTATGTTGGATTCAGCATGTGAGACTATATTTGGATTGGACAGCAGATTCAGAAGATAAGATGTTGAGTCTCGCCTTGTCGAATTCTAATGGTACGTCGAATGAAAAATTTGATTCTCATTTTGCACAATAAACAATGCATAGGCAAGCTCTATCGTTTCTATTTTGCTTCTGATCCGAGCTCTAACAACAATCGAACGTTTATTGTTAATGCAATGACGAATTTAAGCAACACAGACACAATTGGCTTCAAAGGTAACATGTTTTCTCGTAATATTTTGACTCATTCATTTATGATCGATGGCAAATAAGGATATTCGATGACTCCCTCTGCACAAGCTCCGAACTTTGGACCATACAACATCCTGCAGTGCCGGTCTGGACAAATAACTTCTTTTCCACTTAATGCATCGATTTTCAAAGACGGATTGGTAGTAGCAATGGATTTTTACCCGTACTTTGGAGGGTCAGCAATTCAAACAATTTTCAGCATTCGGAATACAGCCACTGGATTTATTTCTCTCCGTGTTGATTATCATCGAACTCTTGGAACTTTAAATATCCTCGTTACTTCTATAGGTACAGCTTCCTATCTTCTGGATGAAACCACGACGCCCTTAATACCGATCATAAGTGGTAAAATTATTAAACCATTTGGAGCTTTCTCAGTAACAAAACATAATAGATGAATGGAACCGAATCTTCATCGAAATTGTTCAAACGCATAATATTGGTCATGGACCTTCTACGGTCAGAGTGGGTGTAAATACGAATATAACTCCTCGAGTATTCTTTGGTGAGTTTGGAGAGGGAGAATTTGCAATTGCGGATGGAAACAACGCTGCTCTTGAAATCTGTGGAGTTTCCAATATTGCTTCTGGAACGATAACTCCCTTATACACCGGCTATTTTGATATTCTAAACTTTGTCTGGTTTCAAGGATCTCTAGGTCTTTCCTCAAGCACAGCAGCAGCAAGTATTGCTGAAAATTCTTTTTTTAATAATTGAATTCAAAATAAAAAGGCAATCCTTGCTTATTTGGGGGACCAGTTCCGTTCGATCAGTCATTTTGTGTAGTGTGTGCACCGGGATATTATTTACAAGACAGCGTTGATTGTGTCATCACTGCATCTAATGACAGCTACTTTTTGCACTCTCCAACCAACTCCTCCCAGAGTAATCGATTATAACTGTTTCTTTAATTAATCTCATGTTTATAAAATAAACTTAGGATGCTTCTATGGACAATATTATGTAATTGTTAGTATTCATTTCACAATTTTCTCTGAAAGAAGAAATCGTACAACCGCTATTCAGCAGTTGTGTCCATGTTCTGTCCCTTAATAGCTATAATCCCAAATTTTGTAGTTCTAATTTATAACTTGCTAGAATCTATCAAATGGAGTTTGTTCCCTTTGTAATGGTGAAGGGCAATTGATACAAGGGCAAGAATGTGTAAACTGTGATTCGATTTGCGCGAGATGCAGTGGTCCTTCTCCAAATAATTGCACAAGTTGCAATGATGGTTTCTATCTAAATGATTCGACTTGTGTTGTAGATTCTTCTTCTTCAGGAAATATGACAGATGTCAAAAATTGCTCTGGTAACTAAATTTCTTCTCCTTGCTCTGACTTCGTCTGCTTAGAGCGCACAGATGTATGGAAGGGTCAACAAATGGACGATCGATCAACTCAAATTGTTTCCCAAATATCATCCTCAGTACAAACTACAGCATCTGTAGTGGGAGCAGGAGTATTGGGTGGTCAGGCTATCATTGGAGGAACAAGCAACTCACTTGCATCATCCACCAACGCCGTCCACCTCTTATTGCTTCTGAGATATATTGACGCTGGTTATCCTCCGAATGTTGAATCATTTTTCGATATGACTTCTCGCAATGCTCCTTCAAATGATTCAAGCATCATTCCTGAGGTGTTCCTATTTGTTCGAGTCGGAAATTTAAGTCAATACCAAAGCAAATGGTATCGCTTTGGTGAATACAAATTATCAGTCAACTTCCTCACCAATTGCGGTACTTCAGTCCTCATTTGCTTCTTTTCTTTGGTAATGAGTGGCATTTTGATGATCGTGAAAAAATATGCCAAACGAAAATCAGCTTTGGTCGACAACATCCTTTACCGATTTAAGTGGAATCAAATTTTGTCTTGTGTGGCTAACAATCAATCAAAACTTGCTTTAGGATGGTTTCTACAGTTTTCAGGAACAGTCTTTGACGCCTACGGCATTTCGAATCTGATTATCGCTGTATTAAGTCTTTTGGGAGTGGCAATAGTTATTGTGGTTTCAGTCAATCATACCAGATGGAATTGGAGAGTAACTCGAGACAAATTGTTTCTGAGTAGGGAAGCGATCAAAGCTTCTGAACCCAGACAGAAACAATACGCTTTTGTGGTCAATGATGTTGTAACAGAAACTTCCGTTGGACGATATTTTTTCGTTCTATCATTTGCGAAGGTGTTATTAATAGTGGCGATCATCTTCTGGCTGCCGAAGGCTCCTATTGCACAAATATACTTACTACTTTTCACGAATATTTTCTTTATACTGGCTTTGTTAATTGGAAAACCATACAAAGAGCTTGAAAAACAGTTGGCAATGCTGTCAAATGAGATTATAATGTTACTCCAAGAAGTGCTTATGGCTGTCTTTGCGACGAATAAACAAGTGAAATTTCTCAGCTACACTCAATGGATGGTCATGGGGTGGATCTTCATTGGACTGATTTTATTATCTTTGGTGGTGAATGCATTTGTTGCAATATTCATTATTATCAAAGCACTCGTGATTTCATGGAGAAACAAAAAAAAGAAATCAAAAAGACTACGGAAGAGAGTCAGCCAGAGTGTAATTAGGACCAACATCCTTACTCCGCAAGGAAGAATAAAGAAACACTCCTCACGGATAGTTAGAAATAGAAACCAATTCTCAACAATTCTAGGCAGCAGCTTCAGTCGGGAAATTAAGTCTTTGAAATTAAAGCTCCACTTTATTGTGGCTTGCGTTGAAAGCGAACAATTACATTTCAAGTTCTCTGCATAGTAGTTCATACATAATTCGCAGAAAGTACCCCATTTGTATGATTCATAGTTGACTTCAATTAGCGTTATGATACTCAACTACTCTCCAAAAGAGTGATATTTCGAAAATGTTTCGCAATGAAGCAAAAATTCTCCGATTTTCAAAACTCCATGTGGTTTATTTGAAGTGACCGTATCGAGGGCGAAAGTCACAAACAACACTGAAAATCTCAATATAAGAGTCACCACTCCCGAAGGCAAAACTACGCTTCAAGTGCTTCAAGTTGTCAAGAGTCAGTCAGCTTTGAGCATTTCTCTGAACTAGAGCAATTAAAAAAAAAAATATATGAGAAGATTCTGACAAAGAAGAAGGGGGGAATATGATTTCGCGATCCTTTTCCAAATCAAGGAAAAAGTAAATGGCAATTATGCAATAAATTTGAGGAAGCTAAGTTCTAGTGTTTTTCCGGTGTATCAACGTTCCTGATCTAAAATCACGATTGAGTGCAAGTAATCACTTTTCATTATACATGAACTTTTCGAAAGTTTGTGATTTTGAATAAATTTTCATTAACATTCACGTTTCAAAGTTTCATGTTTGTTTAATTTCATGTCAGAAATAATTATCAAATAGTTAGTTTGTATACGATCTGAATCAGAATTACGTGTCTTGAGAGTTTTATCAACATAAATTCTCCTTGGATTTATTCATCTTAATGATCTCTGCTGCGTCTTATTACCAATTTCTCTTTTTTCCTGAATAATATGCATCAGCCCACGCCTTATTTACTTTTCTTGATCCAAGTTGAACAGAATCATAGATCTATTTTTGCTTTACATACACCGGCCGTGTTTAAGAGGAGCATTTCATTTAATATGTTTGGGAATGAAAAATCCGTTCTGGAAACAAGACCACGCGACACACCATCCTCAATCACAATTTAATGAGGAACCTGACTAAAATGAAGGGTTTCTTGAAAGTTAATGAAAAATTAATACGTCAAGGAATAAAATCAGGTTCAAAATTTTAATAATGGCAATCTATTAACGATAACAGCAAATTTTTAGCAACAAGTCGAAAAAAGCATAAATTCTCTGGATATCAAGAATTGGAGACGACATAAGTATGGAAGAAAACAGATTGATTTCAATTTAACCGTGACAATTCATTTAAAATATTAACTTGACTTTCAAAAGTGGTAAGGCTTTACATTTAAACTCTTAAATATGAAGCATACTGCTAACTCTCTAAGAAAGAGCTGAATTATCGCAGCATTATAGCATTTCAGCTTTAAATTGAAGAATTTCCAAAGTCACTCTATTTCCTTTTATATATGACGTATTAACAGAGTCCGTCGCACTTTAGACGTTTTTGCTATAATTCTTGAAAATTATTTTAATTAAAAATTGAACGCTGGAATAAAATCCAGGAGTGAGTGCGCTAAGTGGCTGAGAAAGTTGTATTCTTAAGATCATTTGTTATAGCCAGAAAGCCCAGCTTGTGTTTCATAGCAGCAGCCATAATTGAGCCACAAGTTCTTGATCTTAGTCAGCGTGAGGAATTAGTCCTCTTTTCAAATCAAATTCTTGAAAAAGATATTTCCAATTCCATCAACATGATAATTCACCATGCAACAAATGAGATTAAAATTCAATCAACAACCGCTATGAGAATGAAGGGACCGTAGAAGAGCCCATTTGAAGTGGCTCTTGGGTACTTTCAGGATGATTCCTATTTATACCGGAATAACCAAAGACGTTGTCTGTCAAGTGAATTAATAATTACGGTATGAAATTTAACCCAATAATAGAAGTAAAGTTCTCTACGCGCAGAAAAATATGGTCTCCTTCTGTGATTTCTTGTTCTCAGCGAATCGTAGGATATGGATTGCCTTCAATGTTAAGAGCTATGAGTGGTGCCGTGGAGATGAGATTAGTTTTTACCCGACAGAGTCTCAAATCAAAAGCCAAATGCTGCAAAAATTGAATTTCCTCGTCCCTTCACCAGCGCTTCATGCCCTAAATTTCTCCTAAGTTTAACTACTGCAAATTTTGCTGAATGCGACTCCAATTTTGTCGCCTCGGTTTTTAATTCATTAGCCACCTTGGCTTAAATTAAAATTTAATAAATTAAAAGCGAATTTGGTGTACTCTGATGCAAATTTTCTCAGCACAGAAATCCTTTAACAAAAGCAAAATAACTGCCCTGCTGGCTGTAATGACTTTCCTTTTCATAGAGAGCGCGCTTTCCGGTAACTATTCATAGGTATTGCAGTGAACTCAATTTTTTTGTCACTAAGGGATGATACTTTACGCCCAAGAGGATCAAATTGACTCTGCGACTTCGGGGATTCCGGCCCACCAAGCAACGATCTCTACCTTATGTTCTACTTGCACAACAAATAAGACCCAATACGGGATTAGTGCTTGGGTCAAAAAGGTATCTTGGATTGCGGCTGATTACCATTTTGTTTTCAGAATTTCTAATAATCCGGGGTAAAATAACTTGAAATATTTGGGATCTTGATTGCCTTGAAAGAAAAAACATGGAAGACGATAGGCTGATACTCGCATGCCCTCAGGACAATACTGATAATCTTTTTTGGATGGCGACAACTACTGATAGTGACGGTAATTGGGGTGGTTGGAGATTTGTAAACCAATTAAATTCTCAGCAACCATTTAACATATGAATTTAGAACGATAATGAAACCAACTCATTATTACAAGACCAATGGATCTTTATTGCTGGATTTGTCGACCTTACTACAAGGACCCAATCTGGCATCAGATATTACTTAGATATAACAACCAATACACCTCATGTCATCTTCCAGACAAGAACTGGCTCGCCTGGCTATAGTTTGGGTCCTTTGACCAAGATTTTTTGGGGTGGAACCGATGGTCTTGCTCAGAACTGTCTTTGCTATCTTCAACAAGTCAGAGTGTATTTGGATTGGACAGCAGATACAATGGATATGATGAGAAACCTTGCCATGATGAATACTGATGGTATTTATATCGTGCTTCTCATCCACTATGCATCTCAATTTAACAGGCACGTTGTATCGTTTCTATTTCGTTAGTGATCCGAGCACAAACAACAATCAAACTTTTATGGTTTACGGCATGAGCAATGCAACTGACACGTACGCTGTTGGGTTCAAAGGTAGATAAATATTTATTTGTTGAATTTATTGTTATTTTTAAAATAATATTAGGATATTCTGCTTCGCCATCTGAAGAAGCTCCAAACTTTGGTCCTTACGGGAGCTTGCAGTGTCGGGCTGGACAAATCGCATCGTTTCCACTCAACGCAGCTATTTCTAACGATGGTTTAGTAGTGGCTATGGACATTTTTCTTTATTCTGGAGGTACCTCAACGCAAACGATTTTTTCAATTCGAAATACAGCGACGAATTATATTTCACTACGCTTTGACTATCTTCCAAATGCTAGAATTTTTGATATCTACTATATCCCCACTGTCCCTGATGCTCCTTATTATCTTTATGGCGGAGTTTTTGCAGCTAGAATGGAAATTTTTCAAGGTATGCACTATTTTATTAATTATTTGCTGAAACTAAGAATAGAAAGATGGAATCGAGTTATTGTAGAGATTGCGAAGGTACACAACTTAGGTGGCCTGCCTGGATTATCTTCTGCGAGACTGAGAGTCAATAAGAACATGAACAGAGAAGTATTTTTTGGCAGCATTTCCCCACTACCTGGAAACCAGGCTGTTGTGGATGGAAATAATGCTGCTCTTGAACTGTGCGGAGTATCTAACGTGGTGTCTGGCACGGTCACCCCTTCTCAAAGTGGATATTTCGATGTTGTAAACTTCGTGTGGTTTCAAGGAGCTCATCATCTTTCCGGAACTCCCTCAACAAGTAAATCATTGAAATATTTGAGTTTACTCATTAGCATGGAAATAAAGCTGAACCTTGCTCATTCAGAGGTACACTTCCGTTCGACCAACCTTTCTGCTTGGAGTGTAATGATGGGTATTTTTTAAAAAACAGTGTAGAATGTGTCTCAACTGTATCGGATTCGAGCTATTTTTTGCATAGTCCAACGAAGTCATATCAGCGTAAAGAATTACTTTTTCGAAAATTTACAAAAATTGAACCTAGGGTGCTTCTATGGACTCTATTATGTAAGTACTTTTGTTTTCGACGCTTTCTAAGAGAGAGAGCGCGTTACACTGCTGTTGCGCGCATGCAAAGATAATGAAATTTTGCTCTCTTAAAACTAATTAATCACATAAAATTTCAGCGTTTCTAATATTCTTTCCACATTAGAATATCTCCAATGGAGCATGCTTGCCTTGCACTGAGGAAGGGCAATATCCCAACATACAATCTCAAACGTGTGATAGTAATAATTATGGCAATTAACAATTTCCTTATTTCATCGATAAGATTGTCATGCTGAGTGCCAAAATTGTTCTGGATCAAGTAATAGACAGTGTCTTACCTGTGCGACTGGACGTTTCCTCTCTACCAATGACACTGGAAGCTACTGTATTTTAGTTTGTCCACTTGGTCACGTACCTGATCACGATTCCAACCAATGCGTGACTTCACTCGCAAACATTTCCAGAGCGCAATTAGAGCCTGTTGTTGTCGCCCCTTCCGTGATGTCTGCAGCATTTACGATCTCAAGTTTCGCTTCTGGTGGTTTCTCTATCAATATGTTAGTTTGTCTCCTCGCCACAGAGTATCTTGGAAACATGCAGTATCTCAATATCAACCACTCCAAAATAGCATCTACTATCTACGTAGGCATGTCCAGCTCTCATATCCCGAACTGGATTGCTTTCTACAATACCTTAGACCGTGAAACGCTGATTTTGGATTGGGGAATTTTCAAAAAAAATCAAATAAGTTCTCTTTACCTTGACAATTTTGGCGACTCCTTGACTGAAATGATGATATACATTACAGCATTCTTCCTGACGTTAACCTTCACGTTCACATCAAAAATAGAGAAATTAATAAAGTCCTTCGCTGGAAAAGCTTATGTCACCACTTTCAGCTTCTTTCTCACGAATGTATTCGCAAAATTGCAAGGTCAAATTCTTCATTCAGTGATGCAGTTATTGTTTTCATTTCTGCAGGTCCTTCGAATGGATCAATTCGTTGACACATACTTGATACTGAGTCTGTTGACTGGATATCTCACGTTGTCTGTTGCAGTGGGATTGGTGTTCATTTGCTATTTCAAATGCAGAAGTATTTGGGAAAACAAAGAGAAATTGAAATACAAGAGAATAACCGCAACTAATCCTATCCAGAAGGCTCGATACAAGTGGTTGGAAAAGAAATATGGGTTTTTATTTGGGGATTTTAAGGAGAACACTGCAAATCAGTTCCTCTTTGGATTTTGGGTTACCGCTTTTAGCTCAGTCTACATCCTCCTCATTCTCGGTCTGCAGAGTGTTCCTATACTGCAGTGCTTATCAATCGTTGTACTGACGATAGCATTCATTCTGTTTGCAGGAATCACGAAGCCGTTTGCAACGAAAGGACCTGCGTTTTTATTTTTCTTTAACTACTCGTGTGTGTTGGTTGGAGGAATTTTGAATTTGATCTTGGCGATAATTCAGAGCTTTGATCCTAAATTTTCTGGAATTGAAATTCAAGGATGGGTTGTGGCTTCGGTAATCTTTCTCAATGCTGCAATAAATATACTCTTTTCTCTGGGCGAAATGATATTGAATATTTGCCAAAGATTGAAAAAAGACAAAAACAATAAAAACCAACAAGTTTTAAAAAAGTCGGATGTAAGAAGAAGCAGACAGAATTCGAGGCAACAAGAGCGAATATGCAGATCAGAGAGTTCGTCGGACAGGTCTCGATCTATTTCTCAAACGATTCGTGTTTAGCACGAACACTTTCCCATCCGAATAAATAGAATATTCCGGTCATGAGCTCGACGAAGAATCCGATTCGAAATTTTATGGATTTTGTTTGTTTTTTCTGATGTGTGTTACAAAATTCGAAATATCGAGGCTTGTGTCACAGAGAGTGTGTAACTCGTTGCTACTCTTGATTGTTTGATAGGAAAGTAAATGTGAAAATTTGTGTTTTATAATTCGGACTATTAATTCACAACATGATAAGAAAAATCAACAATATTGAACTTAAAACACACAGTCATAATAATTACGATCAACGTTGCAGCCAGAAACTTTGTAAGCTTGTGAAAACTTCTCCGGAAAACGTTTCCAATCAGCAGAATCTACTCGAAAGTTAGATGCAGCTAAGTTGCTTGGAAAATATGAATTATTTATCAAATTTTATATGAAGATTGAACTCATTTCCTGTGTACTGCTAGAGTTGTTTGATCAAACTCACCTCCAAGAGACAGTAACCTTGCACAAGATTTAAATTGACCCCTTGCCATACTCAAAGTAATTCTCTTAGAAGTTACAAAGAGATAATTCACTACAATTTTTGTGTGCTTCCTCTCATAAATTCAAGTGATAATTTTTATTAAGTATCCAACTCAACATATCTAAAACATAAAATCGCGACAACTCTTAAAACAATGACAGAATCAAAGCCAAATCGTTTTAGTCTGTTGAAGCTTTCAAGTCATTCTATCAGATGACCACTGACCTATCATAAAGTTCACTTTGAAGAGAATTGGTACACATATCCAGATTAAGAAGGACGATTGATTTGAAAATGCCAATTAATCTCTTAAAACTGATCTTACCAACAAACCCTACCTCAGAGAAGACAACTTTGCTATCACTGGATCTGCCGCTATCCTACAGCTGCCCCTCTGAAAGATTGAAACCATGACTTCCTCGAAAAAAAATACTTTAGAGGCTCTCAAGAAATTTCCAGCTCTATCATTTCACCAATGAGTTAAGGGAAGTTATATTATTGAGCTCGCTCAGAATAAGGAGCACGACAAGTCGGAGATGAAACGTTGAATGCAAATTTAGCTCCCTTTTTGGGATAATAATCCAAGAATCATCGAGAAAAAGAATACCAGCTTGGAATCCTCACTTGGGTTGGGTTTTAGATTATTTCAACAGTTAGCTCTCGTGCAAAGGATGAACTCAGATTTCAAATGACCAAATCTGAGAAATATCACGAAAGGATCAACAATGATGGAATTAAAGCATATCTCCATAAGAAAATTCCCCAAAGTTTTCGAACTTCTATGCACGTCACTTGAACTCATGAAGAGCAATGATTGATTGGTCCTTACAAGCAGTGTCCATGGTCAAAAATCAAAAATCCTCATTAGAATGCCTAATATTTGTAAATTATTTAAGTTTGAGTTTACTTCATTCATACCTTTCATATTTCGTTAATCAGCACCATGAGCATTCCCTATAATTTTCAAGAAATATCCTCTTGAATGTCACCCTCAAAGCGATCATAAACCGAATCCTTTTTTTTTTTTGAAAAAACGATCCATAAGGAATTTCAATCTTTTAATCTAAAAAGTTAAATGATTTTTTTCAAGAAAGAACCTCAAGATACCTTTGAAAATATTGGGAAATACCAAGAAATAGCAGTGGAAATAGGTGTCTCCTAATAATTTCAAATAATTCATCACAACAACCTCACCACATCTCAATTCGCTCTTAGAACACGTAATTAGAAAAGACCTTTCAGTATTAGCAGAATTAAATTAATTCGCAAAAGATACTGACTCATGGCAGAAAGCAAAGAGAAACTCGTCCTCGGCTATTGGGGCATTCAAGGCCTAGCTCAACCTACAAGATATCTGCTGGCTTATCACAAAATTGACTTCGAAGACAAGCATTACAAATACCCAGAACAGAAGGCAGACTGGTTCGAAAAAGATAAACCTGCACTTAAGACTGACTTTCCAAACTTGCCATACATCAAAGACGGCGACGTTGTAGTTACTGAGAGCCTTGCACTGCTTGTATACGCTGCTTCCAAGACTGGAAATAAAGACCTTTGTGGGAAGAACTCTCTAGATTCTATCAAAATCTTCCAACTCTATAGTTTCGCCAATGATTTCCGAGCAGCCTTGAGAAGCCTTGCGGCTGAGAAAGAATACGAGAAAATTCGAGACCAAGTCTTGGAGGAGAAAGTAAAACCTTTCGTGGAGAAACTTTCCAAGAATCTGGGAGAAAAAGAGTATCCACTTGGGTACCTGACCTGGGCTGATTTCGCTGTCTTTAATGCGTTGGACATCTTGAGACGAATGAAGCCAGGATTCCTGGCACCATGGCCGAATCTTGAAAAATACTTTGATAGAATTAACAATGATGGAGTTCAAGCGTACCGCAAGTCGGAAAATTACCCAAAACTGCTGGGATCTCCAGAATTCTGCACATGGACTGGAGAGGAGAAGTGATTAGATGCCTACGGCAGGATCTGTGATGGATTTGTCATTTATTATAAGGATATGATTAAGAAATTATGATTGATTTGAGTTCGATATTTACTTCATATTAACAATATTTTACGTCGAAAGAAGTAAGGAGATAAATTCAAGACCTGACTAAAAATTAAAAATTGAGATAAAAGTATGCCCATCTGGTACTGGAGATGAATAAAACGTGAGTTTGGATCGGGAGATTGGATAACAGCCTTGAACAATAATGCAAATATCTTGAAAAATTCGCGGCAACAATCGAGAAAACAATGAATAGCATTTTTTAAAATGAACATAGGTACTATCTCAAAAATTCGATCAGAACGGAAGGCCAAAGAAAAGTGGACACAGGAGATTATTATTACTGAGCTGATAATGTGTTGTTTTTTTAGTATTATGGTTCTAAGAAATTTTTTTTCATATTGTTTGTTGGTTTCGTCGCTCCTAGCTATTTGTTTTTGTTTCTAGACCATCACACACAAGAGATAAAGTAACAATAATATATCATCTTCTAATTTAATTTCATCAATTCTCTTGATTTTCTCGTTTCTTTTTCGTGCCTTATATTTGCTCACATGAAGCAGACAGACTTAGCACTTTCTGATCATCATGCTTGATTAAGTCATTTTCCATAACCAAAATTTACTTCTATCCATAGTGGTCTCAGTATAAAGTTCCTTTCCAGTCTTGAAGTCCAGTATTTTTACTGTCTGATCGTTAGATGCGGTTGCGAGCATATCTCCACTCGGACTCCATCGTACACAGTTAATGGCCCCTAACAAATAATAATTTGGTCCAGAAATCAGAAATTCAAAGATTCTTACCTTTATGAATTCTTGAGAAAGTTTTAACAATTTGTGAATTTCTCTTGTCGAAAATTTTAACATTCTTATCGTGACCACATGCTGCTACCAGGTTTCCATCGCTCTGGCAAGCATCGATATAGAATGTAGTCTCTAGAAAGTACAAATATTATAGCATTAAACAAGTCTCTTTTGAAGAGAAAGAGAGAGAGGGAAAAAAAGAAAATATGATATGCTACCAATTAGAAATAGGCCAAGCATCATACAAATAATTAAAAATCAGTTGCAATTACCTTCATCACTCTCAATTTGAACCGGCTCTTTCAAAGTCAACGCTTTCTTCTCGACGTCTAGGATATTAAGTTGCCGATAATCGTATTTGACGAATAGCAAAGGTTCAGCTGGATTTGTGCTCCATCTACACCGACCCAAACTATCTACAGTGTAAGAAAGAAGCAGATTATTAAAATAGTTTTTGGAATATAAATTGCCCAAAAAGCCGGGTGTCGATAGGTGGAAGTCGCAATTGCCAGTGTTGATGTCTGAGACTACGCAATTTCCGCAATAGTCAATAGTCGCTGCTGACTCTCCAGCAGGATTGAAATCAAGCCCAGTTATAAAATTGACTAGATGTAACCACGGTAAACGGGGGACAAAGAAAAATGTATCACCTTGAGATCCGTTATTTCGTATTTGCCATTTAGATTTTCGGTAGAGTTTGACTAATTTCTCATTCCTTGACGTGTCGAAATGATAAAGATGATAGGCTATTTTCCCTTGAAGAGATATTGCTCCCAGAAGGTTTCTTCGAGGATTATAAGATACGTCACCATAGCCAGTCCCTAGGGAGAGAATAATAATGAAAATGAATGAAAGAAAAAGTAATTTTACAGCCGAAAACTTCTTCAAATGAGTATATTTTCTTCACTTGTCCTTTCCTTGAGACATCAAATATTTCTAGATTGGCATATGCGTTCCAGCCATGGTGAACAGAAACAAGCAGTCCTGAATCTGGGATCTCCTTCACGTGCGTCCAGCTCTGATTTGGATCTTAATTCGGTTAGATATTAACCAACTATGAGAAGGACAAAAAAATACGCTTATCCTTTTTGAATCTCACTCCTTCAAAATTCACGAATTCTTGCTTTGTATCAATTTCAACAGCACAAATCTTATTACTCTCAGCAGAAGACATCACAAGTAATTTCGGATAGTTATTTTCTATGATAAATTAGGAAAGTAGGGTAGAAAGGTGTTCATCGGAGGTAATTTACCAATGATTCTGGCTGAGTTTCTTTGGGATCTACTATGTATTTCGTCTGTTTTTGAGTTTACTTCCTCAAGGACTTGTTTAGTGGATGAATCTAAGGCATCTCCACCATTAAGACTAAAATTTTGGAGATGGAGTAAGTCTAAGCTTAGGAGAGATAGCAAACTTCTTTTGATTACTTATAACGTGATTTGGGAACATCTATCTGTGTATTTGGAGACTTGAGTTTTGAATAAATTGTTTGTTTTGATTAATTAAATAATTATCAGAGAGTGATTTAAGTCAATTAACTTAACCAAATTGAGTTCATGCTTACAATTTCTAAATCTTATCAAAGTATATTACAAACTCTAATTCATTGATATTCTGAATTCTTTGCACGTGATTTGCATGATTCTCTAAATGAAGCTCCTTATGAGGAGGCGTCTAGCATTAAATTAACAATGACGTACCTGATTTATGCTGATTTAGCTCCAAATGTTTTCTCTTTCCAGATTTAAAGATGAAACGGGACTCATTAGATCAGTTTAAGACATCAAGAAGGTCCTAAATAACTAATATTCATCTCGTGTGGTCAACGTCAATTCACTTCATATTTTCATCTTTTCGTGCGGTCTACGTCCCTCCAATATTCAAAAGAAACAGACGGACATCGCTTGACCTAATGATTAGATAAAAAGAAAAGACTTGAAAAACTTGATCAATTACCTCCATTTGCTGTATCCCCAGTATAAAGCACCTTCCCAGTTTTGAAGTCCAGCAATTTTACCGACGTGTCTCGAAATGCTGTTGCGAGCATATCACCCCTTGGACTCCATCTCACACAGTAAACCTCGTCTAAAAAGAAAGTTAATTAGCCATAAGGAAGGAAATATCATTAAAATGAATTCTACGTGAATGAATGTCATCAAAGGTTTTAACAATCTTCGATTCACGTTTGTTAAATATCTTAATATTCTAGTCTATACCAGCAGACGCTACCAGATTTCCATTGCTCTGCCAAACATCAATCCAGAACGTAGCGTCTTCAGAAATCAATAATAAATGTTAAAATGAAAGAAAAATAAATATAATAAAGGGAAGAAAGACTCAAGAGTCAAGACTCGATCAAAAAATAAAAGGAGAGAAACGTTACTTTTTTTCTCGGGATTTTCAATCGATAGAAAAAAGTGCGAAACAAATAATTTACATCCAATTTCAAGTCGGATCGCATACTTCAAAGTAAGAGTTTTCTTTTCGGCATCCAATATGTTGAATTGGCTCTTATATACTTAACGAATAATGAACGATCTCCAACATTGGTGCTCCATCTATAACGACCATACAAATCTAATAAATAACGATAAGAATGAATTGAAAAACTTCATTAGATAAAAGCGAAAGGATATTGCTGAAAATTTGAGTTACCTTCAGCACCGCTCATATTCAAATGGAAGTTGTAGCTGCTGGTATTGACATCAGGTATTAAGCATGTACCCCAGGAATCAATCGTTGCTATGGCCTCTCCAGTTGGATCGAAATCAAAACCCGAGACAAAGTGGCTGCGATTGATCGTGGATGATAATCAGATGATAGTTCAACCAAACAATTTTCAGTTACTAAAACGATCCTTGAATTGTGAATGCCATTTAGATTTTCTTAGCAGCTTCACATTATAGGACTCTTCCGTACAGAATATTCGAAATTGAATAAATGGTAAGAGATTTTTTGTGATAGAGGTATCGCAGCAAGGATATTCCTTCTGGAATTAAAAGTCAAGTCGCCTTGGCCAGTTACTAGTGAGATATTCCATAAATGTAAATAGTTTATTCATATCGATTTTACTTCGCACAACTTCTTCGAAAGAGTAGATTCTATTAACCTTTTTTTGCGAATATTGAAATATTTCCATGTTAGCTGATCTGGAGTAGTGATGATTGAGGGAGACAAGTAAGTTTGTATTAGGGATTTCCCTTACATGTGTCCATCAGCCTAAAACAATCGTTAGATTGGAGCTACTCTGAATGCATAAAGCACCATTTGGGATTTGAGCGCTTTGGAAAGTAGAACAGTTTTGTTTTGTGTCAAGCTCTATGGCACTTACTATCTATCTGCATCTCGCTTTTGACCCCACATTATTCTTCAAGTACTGTGGGAGCAAACTTTTGCTCTTCTGTTGTCTTGTTTGTTGGTAACATTTTTTTTTTTTCACAGAGTGAAAAAAAAACTGGATCAATAAATAAATTTTATTTGGCTTATCAAATAAATTTCCAATACGTAGCTCAAAGCTTTGGAGTTAAATCAAAATTATCGTAATGACAGTGTGGTTTCGCTTCGAAGAATCACCGAAAGAATCTGCTAATGCGATATTAGTTAACAAAAGAGCACTACAAAGGTATGATTAGTATCCAATTTTAATCCAGAGAATAGCGAGCTCTAATTTCCTTGGTAATATTTCAATCTATGAATCTCAATTTACCTGAGTGTCGTAATTTGTAGTCGAAAGCATTTTGTAAATTCTCATTGTTTCATTTATTTAATTTGAGTAAGAATTATTATCTCGTTTTTCTAAAATGACTAATAAAGGCATTATTCTGCTTGGATTTCTCAATGCCTTTATCAACAGGCCAAAAGGGCTCGAAAAAAGATTTTTTCTGTTGTAGTGAATCTATTTATCATCATTCAACTACTTTCTAGTAGAGTCTTTCTTGTTGGTTTTCAAAATTTTAACACATTGTTCTTATTTCGGATAGGCATATTCACTCCTGATGAAATAATATGCAACCATACACGTTCACGAACGACTACAACTCAGCTTAGCTAGTTTTTATCTCATATCCGTCCTGTTAACACTTTCCTCGCTTGAAGCTGCAGAATTTAGTCCGCATTTAAACGAAACAGATTGACATTGCTCCGTCTATTAATTTATCAAGTATTCAATTTTAACCTTCCTGTTCAAATTTACATCCATCTGGAGTGACCCCAGTGTAAATCACATTCTCAGTCTTCAAATCAAACAGATTTACGACCGTATCTCCACCTGCACTTGCGAGCAGGTTTCCATTTGCACTCCACCGCACGCATTTGACATGAGCTAAAAGCAGTAAAAGAGAAAAAAAATAACGCATAAAAATTCTACCTCCATGAATGCCGCCGATGCATTTGACAATTTTCGATTCTCTTTTATCGAATATCCTGACTTTGGCATCCTCACTACTTGACGCGAGCAAATTCCCATTGCTTGGGCAGACATCAATCCAGTATGTCGGGGCTATAAAGCGTAAATATCAAAATTATAATATGGCTTTCAGAAATTAACTATCATCATCGTCTCCAAGAAGAATTGGATTCGTGAAAGTTAACGCCTTCTTCTCAACGTCGAGGATATTGAGCATGCTGCTGTGATATTTTATGAATAACAAGGACTCGCCAGAATCTGTGCTCCATCTACAGCGACTATCATTGTCTAAAATTGATAATAAGAATGCCACTTTGATTCGGATGAAGGAATTTTGGACAAAATTTTGTCTCCCGCTCAAAAAGTATATTAGAAGCTAAAATTCTACACTTACCTGCCTAACCTGCCTACATAGCTAGAGATTCTATCAAATAGATTGCCTAGACCTAGTATTTCTATGCCTCATATGTCAACCGCTTGCCTTTATATTATTTATGTATTTAATCTGTTTTACATTTTGTTTTGTACCTCTCTTCAGAAGGGGGAAAAAAATTCCCACATATACACAAAAGAATCTGCTCTCTCTCTCTGTAAATAGACTTGATCCTCTCATCAGAAAAAAGAAAATAGAAAAGGAGACTCAACATTTAAAAAGTAAGGACTTTATTCAAATGGTCTTAATTTAAATGAAGAGGGTGAGAGGCGAAAATTTCATAATGAAAGAGGAAAAGTAATTGCTAGAAAAGAACGGTCATGTTGAAAATGTAATTACCTAAACCCCCCATATCTACTGCGTAGTAGCAATTGTCGGTATTCACATCTGATATGACGCACATCCCGTGCGGTCGATAGCCGCTATAAGTTCTCCAGTACAATTAAAGTCAAAACCATTAAGAACATTGACTAGACAAGAGGAAGATAAATGAGTCAAGTGCTCAGGAAAAAATCATCGATTACATTTATTAATGACAAATTGAGAAGGCCACTTTGATTTTTTTAATAGTTTCACACCATAACTATTCTCTTGGCTGGAATACTCAATAGTAAGTGATACGCTATTTTTCCTAGAAGTGAAATTGCACCAAGAGTATTTCTTCTTACACTATATGTCACATCTCCCCATGCAACTCCTAAATGTGTATCCCATAGTTATTTCGTTATAAAATAAAGAGAAGGAATTCAAAGTTATAAAATATTTAGAGGAACTTTTGAGCCATTTTACCTCCGCAAATTTCGCCAAAAGAGTAAATTTTCTTGACTGCTTTTTGTGAGAGATCAAATACTGACATATTGGCTGATCCAAGAGTGTGATGGTTGAGTGAGACAAGTAATTTCGTGCCTGGAATTCCTTGTACATGTGTCCAAAAGCCTAGCAATATACAAACAATAATATTTTAGTATTCACGTGGGAACAAAAGTACCTGTTTCAATTTGTACTCCGACAAAGTCCGCATAGTCTTGCTGTGTTTCAAGTTCTATGGCGCGGATATTGTTATTCCTGAACGAGGACCAGACCAACAGAGTTTAAGAGGTAGAAGATACGTCTTCTATTTAAAAATAATAGATATTAGCTTATGGTCAAGAGTTTGAAGAGTTGAAAATGAGCATTCCATAGAAAAAAGCGTTTATATAGAAGCTTTGTCAGTGTACCAGTCTGTAGAGACTTTTTGGGCAAATCTGCTGTTGACAAGTCGCTTTTGGATCCTTTTGATCCTTTTGATTCTTCAACCACCCCAGAAGTTGATTTCTGGGCGCCGTTAATTTCTATTTTTGATAGCATCGCTCTTTAAATTGATTAGGTTAGACAAGGAAATTTATTTATTCGATAATTAAAACGCAAAACAAAACTCAAGTAAAAGGCCAAATAAGTCATCCGTGAAGTGACAATTGGAGTAGTCTCGAGAGAATCGTCTGCAATAGCTTTCCGGGGTCTCAAATCTGCACTCCTGTACTATCAAAGCTTTTGTTCTAAATACTTACGAAAGAAATTAACTATCCGATGATTAAAATCGTAATTTTCTCCGGCTCTTTCCCGACGGTTCAATTTTTTTCCCCATTTACTCCATTTACTCAGATGAAAAGTTTGCTCAGTCCAAGTCTATGAACTAGTGTCTTGGAAATATGGGAAATTTTTTCCATATTCGTTTTGAAAAAACTGCCTTTTTCCGTAAGAGGGTCCCTACTTCATATATAAGCTAAGTTGGAAAATCTATTGTTCTCTCTCTCTTTTTTCCTGATGTATTTGAGCCTCAAATCGTATTTCACGATTTTATTTGATTTGGACAAACTTTTCTTTATCATTAAGATGCGAGAGTGAGTACTTGGATTTATCGAATTTAATGAGTTTGTAGAGGATTATTAGAAATAACCTCCGTTCAATGTGGTAATGTTTGTCGTAATGTTAATTTTTTTACTTCATTCGTCTTATTTTCAATGAGATATGAAGATGCATTACAACACCTTCTTAATCCTTGCTTAAATGAAACAAACCGACGTAGCTATGGCAAAAGGTGACCCCTCTGAGGAATAAAGCACCTTCCCCGTCTTGAGGTCCACTACTTTTGTCGCACTAGCGGTGGATGAACTCGCAAGCGTGTCTCCGCTTGGGCTCCACCTCACACAGTGGATGATACCTATAAAAAAAAACATTAGGACTGAGTAATTATTATAAAATAAAAATTTCACTCGAATGGATTCCATCAAATGTTTTGACTATTCCTGATTCTCGTTTGTCAAATATATTGATCTTTCCTCCTTGACCGCATGACGCCAGTAAATTGCCGTTGTTCGGGCACACATCAATCCAATATACGGAAACTATGAATAATAAATAGTTAATGGGATCCAATACAGGAAAAAAAGCAACATAGATATAATTATACAAGAAAGAAGGAATATCAACAAGTGAAAAAGGATAATTAGTCCAATTACCAAGCCAAGGCTCTAGTTGAATAGGATTTGACAAAGTTAAGGCTTTCTTCTCGACGTCTAAGACGTTGAGTTTATTCAGATCAGACTTCAGGTATAAGAAGGGTTCTCCAGGAGCAGTGCTCCATCTGCAGCGGGCATAATGATCTCCTAATTATAGATAAATTTAAAGAGTCTCTCTTAGCTAACCAAGAATTCAAGAAAAAGAGAGACAGTTGGATAAAAGACATTTGTTGCACTCTGAGCTACCTTGACCTTCTATCTTCAGATTAAACTTGTAATTTTCAGAGTTCATTTCTGTGATCAAGCATATTCCGTACGTGTCAACAGTTGCTACGGTCTCTCCAAGAGGATCGAAATCAAGGCTAACAGTCCAATTCACTAAATTAATGTATACATAACAAAAGAGAAGTGTTTAATCAAGTACAAAAACCCTGGTGAAGCCATTGAGATTTTTTCAAGAACCTCACGCCATTACTATTCTTCTGTCCAGAATATCCAATATTCCATAAGTAATAGGCTGCTATTTCTCCCATAGGGATCGCACCGAGAATACCTCTTCTTGAATTATAGGTGACATCTCCTTGGCCAGTCACTAGAGAAAATTAGAGTGGATGTTGACTAAGTAAATTATTACATCCCTGAACTTCCTCGAATGAATAAATTTTCCTTGCCATTCTTTGTGAGAGGTCATATATTTCCAAATTTGCAGCTCTGCAGCCAGTATGATTAGCCGAAACAAGTAATTTAGTATTCGGGATTTCTTTCAATAGAGGGTTGCCACCTGGAAAAGTGAATATGGGTATTTTGGGTCTATTTGACATCGGAAATACCAGCAGGTGACAGTTGAACTCCCTTGAAGTTGGTATAATTTTGCTTCGTGTTGAAATCGATAATGCTGATGTTGTTCTCCAGTGGTGAGCACCAAGCAAGTAAAGTTGCAGAAGGTGGAGAGGCCGTTTCTATTGTCCAATATAGGTTAAATAATGTATGTGACCAAGAGAATTTGATGACCAAAGAAAATGAGAATATAAACAGCAAAACGAGTATTTAATCTTGAGAGAATTGCATACCAGTTCTTAGAGATTGCATAACTAATTCATCGTTTGCCACGTTACTTGCGACTTGTTTTGATTCTTCGAGATTTGTAGGAACAAAGCTCTGGCTTTCTGTTGTCTCATTTTTGAGCTCCATTGTTTTGTTAGCTTTGTTATTAATTGAGAGTGTGAAGAAAAATTTTTATTTGATTAAGGAACTCAATTTTGAATCATTAAAAAGGAAACCAATTAGCTTCAAGTCTCAGCTTTTTCTTCTGATTTATTAGGGATTTTCGATAAAAATTTGCAGTATTGATGGAGCAAACAAGCTTTGTTGCAAGAGATATAGATTAAGGATATATTCTACTGTTTAAAGCCAGGGTTTTTCAAGACTCCACTAAATGTCCCGGTTTGTCTTGTCAATGCTAGTGTGTGGTGGAAGTTACCCTCGAAAAATTTCTAAAGCATGGCAGCCGTAACGAATTGATGATATATATCCTCTCAAAATTCGGCCACCAAAAATTTTCATTTGTTGAATAAGCTAATATCGCAATCAATCTTTCAAATATCCTAATATGAGAATTATTATCCATGTTGAGGGTACGGTTTGTTTCTTTCTGAACGATTGTTATTGTATCTAGACATGAATGTAGAATGAAAATATTGAAATTGAGGATGAAAAAAAAATTTTTTGTAGTGATGAATAAAAAATAGTCTTTTCTTTTATTTGTTTCAATACTGTCTATTTTGAATACGAGTGAAGAGAAAAAATATGAAAAGAGAGAAAGTATATTAGCACTTGTTACCAATCTTCTCTTGGAAATTTCAGACCGCTGGAATAAAATCAGACAATCTTTTCTCAGCTGATAATGATGATCGAATTTTTATCTGGTGTTTTTTGTTATTGATGAGGAAAGTACAGAATTGATCATTTTCTGAAGAAACGGTCAAAGAGCTATTTGTTCATGGTTGTTTTAGATAGATATATTTGATCTCCTTAATTATCATTTGATTCCGAATGATACTGCTATTAATACGGAAAGAATCCTCAAAAGTGTAGAGTACGATCTCGCTAACACATTTTACTAAAGATTTATTCTAAAAGAGATCTAACAAGAATCGCCGTCTCCCTGAATCCAGAGAAATCATTTCTTATTTGGTTTTTGGTGAATGCAGGCTATCTGGAAAATCATTTGATTATTGTGTTCTCTCTGATCATTTCTTGAGTTAATCCAGAGGTAAAATTCAAGAATCAAGATGATCAAAGTAACAAAGTAACGAAGTATCCCTGATTTCTTGAATAGCCAAAATTTTAAAAGGAATAATGATATCAAGCTTCGAGGTAATTTATTTAATTACTAATTGCTTCAGAAAATGAACCATCAAGTTATCGACTCTCAATCCTGAAAAGAGAACGATCAGAAAACAAAAAGGCGTCTCAGCTCGGGGACTTTGATCTTTCCCCTCCCTCCCACTCTTAATTTAATATTCCGAGTTTTTCCTTCCAACAATAAAGATGAGTCTGTTTTGGCTTAATTTGCTTAAGCTTGCATAGTTTGCGAACTCCGAAGTTGTTGGTCTGGTCTTATAATGATTGATGAATTCGCGTAGAAGTCTTGGTTGGAATTACTCACAACCCCAAGCATTTCATTATCTTTGTTTTTTATAGGATTTTCGCATTTATATCTCACTCGCCGTAAACATTATGCTATGGACAGAAAGCAAAGACAAACTTGCTCTCGGCTATTGGGATATTCAAGGCCGTGCTCATCCTGTCAGATGGCTATTAGCTTATTACAGAATCGGCTGGGAAGATAAGCAATACAAAGATCGAAGTGAATGGTACGATAAGGACAAGCCAGCTCTTAGCAGTGACTTTCCTAACTTGCCTTATATCAAGGATGGTGACCTCGTAATCACCGAAACGTTCGCGGTTTTGCATGCAATTAAAACCGGAAACAAAGACCTCTTCGGCAAAAACACTCTAGATGCTATCAAGCTATCTCAGCTTAGCAGCTTTATTGGTGATGCTAGAAACATCTTGAAGGATCTCTTTTTAACAAAGAATTTGAAAAGGTCCAAAATGACTTTTTGAACGAGAAAATCGCACCGTTTATGACCAAGCTTTCGAAAAATCTTGGCGGCCAAGAGTATCTTATTGAATATCTGACTTGGGTTGATTTCTTCGTATTTGCTATCGTCGATGTCCTGCGTCGTATGAGCCCAGAACTGTAGCGAACTGGCCGAGCCTGGAAAAATATCATGAGAGATTCAATAACAATGAGGGAATTCAAGCGTACCGAAAGTCAGAAAACTATCCAAAGCTGTTCGGTAAGACATTCGTCTGGACTGGAGAAGAGTAATTATGACCTTGCGTGCATATTTGCTGATGCAAGATTAGAATATATATCTAAATTATTATATTTTATAAATGGTTGTAATTCATATAACAAATCTTTCCGTCAATAAGAGATCACACATGAGATAATTTAAGAAACCATCTAATAAATTGCTGAAATGATATGAACATTATGAAAAGCCATGATAGATCTAAGATAAGTAAATCAAGAAAGTAAGAAGATATCGAATTTAGAATTATGAGGATTCAAACATTTCAGATCATTTGAAGAAATCAGGATCATTCTTATCAAACCAATCAGCTATCGGCATTGACTATCCTCCAGAAAAAAATATACAGTACCGGATTTATTTAATCATGTATTTAAACTGAATTAAAAAGTACTCAGAAGCATAGTAGTGACATAAATCAAACATGGCAGAAAGCAAAAACAAGCTCGTTCTTGGCTACTGGAACCTCCAAGCCAAAGCTCAATCTGCCAGATGGCTATTGGCTTATCACAAAATTAACTGGGAAGATAAACAATACACACGAATTACTCAAAACGACTGGTGGAATATTGATAAGCCAGCTCTCAAGTCCGATTTTCCGAACTTGCCTTACATCGAAGATGGTGACATTGTGATCACAGAAAGTGTAGCAGTCCTACAATACGCTGCACTTAAGACTGGAAACAAAGACCTTCTCGGAAAGGATCTTCTTGATGCAATCAAACTCTCTCAACTTTATAGTTTCATTAGCGATTCAAGGTTGGCTGTGTGGCAGTTGATCACTAACAAGGAGTTTGAAAAAATCCGTGATGAGTATTTGAATGAAAAAGTTGCACCTTTTTTGAATAAACTTTCCAAAAGTCTGGGAGAAGAAGAGTATCTTATCGGATATCTGACTTATGCTGATTTCGAAGCTTTCACAGCTTTGGACGTGCTCCGCCGAATGAGTCCAGAATTTCTTGCAAAATGGCCAAATTTGGAGAAATATCATGAAAGGTTTAACAGCAATGATGGAATCCAAGCGTATCGGAAATCAGAAAATTATCCGAAGTTGTTCGGAACAACATCGCTACTTATTTGGACTGGAGAAGAAAAGTAAGGAGTTGACTCACTCGCTTATTCGCGCAAAGTTGGAAATAAGTGCAGTAACATCAACATTCAATAATTCTCAGACATTTGATTATAGAAATCGTTTGCGTATGGCATTTGGTGGCTCTGCGTTGTCTCCAGTGTATTAAATGTAATCGTAAAAGCTACATTTTCAAAGGAAGCCCAGTTCCTGAAGTGGATTGGAATAAATTGTGCCTCTTGAAAACGATGTGATCGACTGAACACTCATTCAAGTGGAAAGGGTGATGTTCTGCTTCTGCAGCCTAGATAAGACGTAAGAGATTGAGTAGCTATGAATTTTGCCTTGACTATGTTGGTAATGTAGATATTGCTATCTAATTATTTTTCTAGAGGCCATAGAATTGAAAAATTTAACTCAAATTAGCGCTCTACCATTGGTTACTCGCTCATTCACTAATAAGCAACAATCTAATGTATCTTATATGCATGTGATAGAAACCAATTCGTCAACTCTTATAATTACTATTTTAAATAAATAAATATCTTGCGATTTCTATTCGAATAAATTTTTCCAGTTACGTGTACAAATCTTCTGAGCAAATCGCGACCTCTTTGATAAAAAGACTCCATACTAATCCAATGCTCATGAATCGAAGATAAATAGATTTTACCATTGCTCACATCAGTAAATTATTTCATCTGCACGTGTTTTTAGACTCATTTAAAAGATGTTCAAAAGATATTTAATAAAAATAATTAATTCAAACCGATCCAAACCAACTCCATGGCAGAAACCAAAGACAAACTCGTTCTTGGCTACTGGAAGACTCAAGGTCGCGCTCACCCTACCAGATGGCTGCTAGCTTATCACAAAATCGATTGGGAAGATAAGTTCTACACATTGGACAACCGAAGTGAATGGTTTGATAAGGATAAACCAGCTCTTCAAAGTGACTTCCCAAACTTGCCTTACATCAAAGACGGCGACAAAGTTATCACAGAATCTGCTGCAGTTATCCAATATGCTGCAGTTAAGACCGGAAACAGAGATCTTCTCGGCAAGAACATTCCCGATGCCATTCATATCACTCAGCTTGTCAGCTTTATTAGTGATTCAAGAATGGCATTCAGAGAACTCGTCACTAACAAGGAGTTTGAGAAAGTCCGTGACGATTTTTTGAACGAGAAAATTGCGCCTTTCATGACAAAACTTTCGAAGCATCTCGGAGAAAAAGAGTATCTTATCGGATATCTGACTTATGTTGATTTCGAGGCTTTCAATGCTATTGATGTCCTAACTCGTATGAGCCCAGAATTCATCGCAAAATGGCCAAATCTCCAGAAGTTCCACGAAAGATTCAATAATAGTGAGGGAATCAAGGCTTATCGCAAGTCAGAAAACTATCCAAAGTTGGTTGGTCCTCCAGCATTCTTAGTTTGGACTGGAGAAGAGAAGTAGCGAGTTAATTTCTCGAGTTGATTCGTAATTGATCTCGACAGTTGACTCCTTCATAATAATTGCTATGAAGTAAGACCATATTCGAAAAAATAACTATATAATCTATAATATAAATCTCATTTAAGATACTCGAAAAATTAACTTTGCTGTCTAGGGTCATTACAACAAAGTTGGTTAATAAATCATTTCGGCGTTATGTTTCTAAGTTCCTACAAAGTATATTGAAGCTCAATATCAAAATTTCGTTAGTTTGCAATAATTCCCTGGTGAATTATTCATTTATTATTCATTTAACTCCGGGAAAGAAATCTCAGTAAATCACTCTGGACTCCAAAAAGTTCTAAACTCTCTGTTCTTTCAGCACTATTGCTTCAGGATGGGACAAGATCAGCCAAATTGTACAAGTCGCTTCAAAATGGAGATTTTCTCACAAAGTCTCAGATAGCAGGAGTTACATTGTTGATTTCGGGTTCTTCGAGGAGGACTTCGAGAAGAGCACTCTCAGTTTCATGACTGGAGCCTTAGTAGCCATCTTGACGCCGATGAGCCTAATTCTTCACAGTGAAATATTTTCATAAGCAGCCTCTCTCAAACCCTCAAAAATGATGAAACAACCGAAAAGCTTCGTCCTGGCCCAAAAACTCGCCAAATTCAATTTGGATTATAATGGAATGAAACCCTGCAATAAATCTGGTGCTTTTTAATTTTCTCGTCTTTCGATATCACTGCTTAAGTCCAATAAATTATTTCATTTGCACGTGTCTTTAAACTCATTTATAAAGCCACTCAAGATAGCGTATAATATAAAACTAAATTAAAATCTATCACATGGCAGAAAACAAAGACAAACTCATTCTTGGCTACTGGAAGACTCAAGGTCGCGCTCACTCTACCAGATGGCTGCTAGCTTATCATAAAATCGATTGGGAAGATAAGTTCTACACATTGGACAACCGAAGTGAATGGTTTGATAAGGATAAACCAGCTCTTCAAAGTGACTTCCCAAACTTGCCTTACATCAAAGACGGCGACAAAGTTATCACAGAATCTGCTGCAGTTATCCAATATGCTGCAGTTAAGACCGGAAACAGAGATCTTCTCGGCAAGAACATTCCCGATGCCATTCATATCACTCAGCTTGTCAGCTTTATTAGTGATTCAAGAATGGCATTCAGAGAACTCGTCACTAACAAGGAGTTTGAGAAAGTCCGTGACGATTTTTTGAACGAGAAAATTGCGCCTTTCATGACAAAACTTTCGAAGCATCTCGGAGAAAAAGAGTATCTTATCGGATATCTGACTTATGTTGATTTCGAGGCTTTCAATGCTATTGATGTCCTAACTCGTATGAGCCCAGAATTCATCGCAAAATGGCCAAATCTCCAGAAGTTCCACGAAAGATTCAATAATAGTGAGGGAATCAAGGCTTATCGTAAGTCAGAAAACTATCCAAAGTTGGTTGGTCCTCCAACGTTCTTGGTTTGGACTGGAGCAGAGAAGTAGCGTGCTAATTTATCGAGTTGATTCATAATTAATACCGACTTTGGTTCATAATAAATAAGAGCATATTCGAAATAATAACAATAATACATTGCAGTGTTGTGTCTTGGTCTTTCCGAAGTTTGTAAAGCGTAATACGTACAGTCAATTATTGTTTTGTTACACCAATTCATAAAATATTCCATTTTGAAACTCGACAAGCTTCTTGCCAACAATCTCAAAGGAATAAATGTTTTAACTTTCGATCATTAGTTATCTGAGGAAATAGGTTTCTGAAGTTGGAAATACGGTTGACTTTATGCAATCTAGCTTAAAAGCAAGTCATAATTCGACATCATTTGCAATGCTCTCCAGTCACCTGCTACCTCCAGAGAAGAAGGCAGTTAGGCATAAAAGGAATCTTGATTTAGAGAAGAAATTGGGATTCTTATCGATAGTTCATCATTTTAAGAGTTAACTCAGCCCGTATAATCAAATAAACGTTTGGATAGTTAATAAATGATTCAAGTTAAATTTATTATTCACATTCAGATCTCAAAACAATAGTCCGCAAAAAACCACAATGCTGCCTAAAGACGAGAGAGTAGATGACAACAAGTGTCTTGCCTTTCAGGAGGTCAAGCTCACCTCTAATCATTCTAGGACTAACGGAAGAGACTTAGATTCGTCCAACACTCAAGTGCTTTTGAAACAAAAACTATCACAAGAGAGGAGTGGCTCTGGAAATAACTCGATGAAAATCAATGGTAAACTCCTTCTATCAATTTAAATTTGGGCTGTGTTTGGGTTAACTCATTTGGTTGTTTTTATAGAAAGCGCTCCTTCAAAACTGGCTTGGTCCTCAGCTGATAGTAATGTTATTCGTATTGTTGATCCTCAAACAGAGCAAGAATATCTGCATTTTGATGGTGCGAAACTCTACAACAAATATAGTACTCTTTTTTTTCAAAAAAATTTTCGTTCTTAATTAGAACTGAAAAGGGGGAATTGATAGGGCTACACTAGTCAAAGAGATCCCAGATACAGAATTTCTCGTTTCTGTTCATCACTGCGACATCAAATCTGCCACTTTAGAAATATTCGATGTGTCCCGAAAAGAAAACGTTAGGAAAATCTATTCTTTTGAAGAAGTTTCTGGCAGTAAGATTTGTATTCAAACCATTTAAATAATGATCTTATCTTCTAGTGACTGGCATAGGAGAGGTGGCTTCTAATTCTCGCAGGAAGATTCTTGGATCAATCACGATCGGGGGAAAGATTTTTTATCATTTATATAATTTTCATACGTCAAAGAGTGATAATTCTGTCAAACTCATCCGAAAATCGCGCTGGCATCCGCAATTTAATACAACTGGTGGTAAACATTATAATTTTCTATGCATTGACTCTTTTATCACCACATAGATAACTATGTAACTGGCTTTGATTTCGATTCTTCTGGAGAGCGAATAGTAGCCATTGATCGTTATGGGACTTTTCTGGTGTCGGATGTGAGCACTAACAATTATAACTTCTCTTTGAACATGAAGATGAAAAACTACAGTGGTAAATTCGACATTAAATCTACATAAACTTACTTCTATTCCAGACTCTGTTGGTCGCTGCAGATAGAGCTCAAACCATGATGAGTCTTTACTATTCGTGAAATATGACTACAATAAACTCAATATCATCGACACCGAGAAGAAAGCTCTAATCTTAAAGGAATCCATTATAACTGAACTCAGGGAATTCAGTAACCAGAGCTCTTTTCGTTTCTTCGTATCAACTTCCGTTAAATCGAAAGGAGAATTCATTAGTTTTTCTACTGTGTTAGTACGTAGTTGACTTATTATCTCTCTTTACCTTTATACTTGTGGGACATTTTGATTTTGCATAGGGATGACTCACTGGATTAACGTTTGCCAGAGCAATGGAAATTTATTGGCTGCAGGAGGCGGCGAAATGGTTGTTAAGGTATTTGACAAAAGAGAATCAAGATTTATCAAAAAATTTGATGATGGTGCTCACTCAGGTGAGCTTCTTCGATAAGAGCAATAAATTATTTATGACATCTAACTGTTTAGGTTCGATTAACTGTGTCCGCTGGAATCCAAGCGGAGACATGATTGCGAGCGCTTCAAGAGATGAGAAGATAAAACTCTTAGACTGCAAGACTGGGAAGGTTCTTTACACTGGAGTCACATATGATGGAAGTAATTACGTTATTTAGATATTTATCATTCATGTATCAACTATTAGAGGAGGCAGCATCTGTTTGTTTCATTTGAAGAGTTAGAAGATTGATTTTGAAAGTTCATAAAGAAAGAAAGTTGAGACAATGAAAACATTGAAAACAGGAGATGTATTTATTTCTTATTAGCATACTTGAAATGTCTTCTACTCTCATTCAAAAATTCTCGTTCACACAAAAATAGCATTAAGTAACCTTTGGACGAGCAACAAAAAAAAAAGTATTTATAGGGAATAAATAATAAATGAATTAGTTTATTGATAAAATAACGACCCTATAACATTCACAAATGTTTCGAAGTGTTACTGTATTTAATTAAATTCTCCTGACTGTGCCGTTGCTCGCCCATCGGCTACTTACAACTTGTCAAGGTAATCGTCCAAGGCCGGGATACCTTCTTTCAGACCCTTTCTCTTCCTAATTTCAGTGACGATCTTACCGCTTCTGCTTTCCCCTTCGAACAGATCTCCAGGAACCTGAGCCCAATGATGGAAAACACATTGCATGAATGCCTGTCCTGCAGTCTCCATTCTCAACTTCAATTGCAATCCTTAAATATAAGATTAAATGATGAGAGATAGCACCACAGAAACATTACCAAAAGACTCAACAATAGGCAGATACGCTTTCATCTTGATTACTGAAGTGCCCGGAATCTGTTCTTTTTCCACGATAGTGACTCTCCTCTGATCTAAATATTGCGATACACTGCTAATTGTTTCACTAGGAGTCGCTATTTCTGCCAAGAAAATAGGTTCCAAAAGTCTCGGTTCGGCGGTAAGCTCAGCAGCGTAATAAACTCTTCTGGCGGCAACGAGGATCTGCCCACCACTAGGAATATCATGATATTTAAACGGCTTCGTTCTTAGAATGTCCACAATGTTTATTCTGACCCCTCTCATGCTCTCGTTGGCCAGAACACCCTCTTTGGTTGCCCATTGAAACGCGCTGTTCGTCAAATCTTTAGTATCATCCCAGTGTTGAATATCATGAGCGACGTCGACAAGCACATTCGGGCCTTTGCCTTCAGGTCCGAAAGCCCAAATCTTTCCAGCGTCCTTTTTGTCCCATCCAAAATCACCACAAAGGATTGTTTCTCTCTCCTTCGGGTGAACTTTAGGTCCTATCTCTCCAGCCTCGATAAGAGTCGATAATTTCTCAGCTAGAGGCTCAGCGGTCGCGTAAATCCTGTTGTGCTTGTTGGCAGACTTGGAAAGGCAGATTTGATTTGAGATTGCAGTGACGGTTTCTCTGTAGGAGACGAAAGGATCGGAGATCTTGATGCCACAATTGGAATACTCGTTTTTAAGATCATTCAAACAAATATTGAGGTGAAGTTCGCCGCTACCAGCGACGATATGTGTGCCATCTTCTTCAGAAGACGTGAGGACGATAGGATCAGATTTTGAGAGTTTCCTCAGCCCTTCGATGAGGTTAGAGAGGTCAGCAGGGTTTCTTGGTTCCACAGTAACTTGGACCAGAGGCGAAACGGAATACTTCATGTCTCTAATACAATGAGCTTTGTCGCTGTCGGTGATAGTTGCAGCCTTCCGAAGGTGTTGATCAATGCCAACCAGCCCAATAATATTGCCGCAAGGGACCTCAGGGATAAACTCGATCTCTTTGCCCATCATTAGCACAGCCTTTTCAATAGTATTTACGAAAAGATCATCTTTCATCCCAGGGACGTAGTCTGGACCCATAATTCTGACTTTTTGACCGGAGTAAACGGTACCTCCGAAAACTCGTCCAAGAGCGAAGAATCTTTCTTTGGTAGCTGTTGGTACCATCTTAGACACGTATATAATAAGCGGGCCTTTTGGATTACAGTCTCTGAACGAAGCGGCAATATCGTCGTCTTGAGGACCTTCGTAGAGATAGCTAACTCTGTATTTTTGAGCTACTTTCGGTGAAGGCAAATGCAACACCATCATTTCCAGCAGAGTATCAGCAACGTTGATCCATCTTGCCATGATAAGCTTCAGAAGGCGTTTCCAAGAGAGCTCTTTTTCCTCGGAACTGAGCGAAATTTCAAGGGAAGCAAGTAACTTGTCCCTTTGGTCCGTGTTGCCTTCCATAATGGAACGAGAGAGTTTGATAATAGGCTCCATGATGAAGGCACTGAAAGCTCTCGTCAGAGGTTCACCTTCTTCGTTGACAGGCTTTTCGAACCATTTCTTTGTCTTCATGTCGTAGTAGTTATCACCCCAGAGTTTCTCTCTCATCTTTTCCATATTAACATTGAATTTCTTTGCATAGATACGAGCGAACGTGGTAAGAGTAAAAGCCCAGCCATGTAGAGCAGAGCCGAAGGCAACGTTGCCCTTTGTTGGATGAAGTAAGAGGTCGTCACCCATGTCAGGCTGTTCGCTTTGAGCAACGATGCCATTAAGCGAATTGACGATCCCGACGTATCGTTGATACATTGCTTCGGCGTCTAGTTGTAACTCAAGAATTTGCCTATCGATCGTGTTGATCATCAATGCCGGCCTGACCTTTTCGATCAAGGCTTGACGAAGAATGGTCTCAGTGTGGTTGTAAACACCTTCAACGCAATCGACAACAACGAGCGCACCATCAGTGAGCCGAAGAGCGGCCGTGACTTCAGCGGCGAACTCAACATGGCCTGGAGTATCAATAAAATTGATAAAGTGAGAATCTGGTTTCCCTTCGCGAGTGATATCATACTCGTAATGTAAGGAGACGCTAGTGGATTTAATGGAGATCCCCCTTTCCTTCTCGTCTTCGCGAGTGTCAGTATAAAAGCCATCATCGGGCATTTTTCTGGCGAAAACTCCAGCTTTGGTGACTAAAGCATTCGTGAGAGTGGATTTTCCGTGAGACATAGAGGCAATGATAGATATGTTTCTGATATTATCAGGGTTATCCATGAGCTCTTGGATCTGTTGGGCAGTGGATTTGATCATTCTGTAGAATTCGTATGTGAGAAGATATTTAAAATAATTTTTATTCTGATCAATATCATGAGTAATTGAGCGAATGAAAACGTAGGCAAGAATGTGAATAAAATCTGACGAAACCCATAACGTGATTGGCAGAATCTCTCTGAAAAAAATCTTTGCTCGTGAATAGTGATGAAATATGAATTTTGAAATGTGATTATGTATGCTTTTGAAAACTGACAGATGATCATTATGATAGAAACAATATATTCACGACAAAGTTCTAAAATCATGAATTAACTTAAATTATTGTAGATATACCTTCCAACCACAGATACATGCAAAGTTTGGGAGCTACAATTCCAAATAAATTAACTTTTGTCCAAAGATATCTTGAGGAAACTTCTTGATTAAATTAAAAGTTGTAAACTCAGTTAAAATTTTACGACAGCGTAAGTAACAATGACTCAAGGAATCACTGGCATCTTATAATAGAAAATCAGCAATGAAAAGATCAAATGAGCAGCAATATACTCTTATGGTATCCTTAACGCTCTATGCAGATGGAACCTTATGACCTGTTTCCCAAATTAGAAGTTCTCAGGCGTCTCTTCAAATTTGTATGAGAAAAGCGCGCAAAATTACCAACGCAAAAAATTAATTAAAAATCAAATAAAGTTTCACTCATGGTAGAAAGCAAAGATAAGCTCATCCTTGGTTACTGGAGTATACAAGGACGAGCTCATCCTACCAGATGGCTATTAGCTTATCACAAAGTCGATTGGGAAGATAAGCAGTACAAAGACCGAGCTGAGTGGTTCGACAAGGATAAACCAGCTCTAAATACCGATTTCCCAAATCTGCCTTATCTCAAGGATGATGATTTTGTGATCACTGAAAGTAAAGCAGTTTTACAGTACGCTGCTCTCAAGACCGGAAACAAAGATCTTCTTGGAAAGAACACTTTAGATGCTATCAAAATAGCTCAACTTTCCAGTTTAATGGAGGACGCCAGACTGGCAATGAGAGGTCTAATTACGAGCAAGGAGTATGAAAAGATTCAAGAAGAGTATTTGAATGAAAAAGTGGCGCCTTTCCTCAATAAGCTTTCCAAAAACCTTGGTGAAAAGGAGTATCTGCTAGGATACCTTACTTGGGGCTATTTCGATGTTTTCGCCTTCGTGGATGTGGTACGTCGTTTCAGTCCAGAATTTTTGGCGAAGTGGCCCAACCTAGAGAAATATCACGAGAGATTCAATAATAGCGAGGGAATCAGGGCCTATCGTAAGTCAGAAAACTATCCTAAGTTGCTTGGTCCTCCAGGAGTCTTAGTTTGGAATGGAGAGGAAAAATAATTAAGGAAGTTTATATTGGCGTGAACTCTCTGAATATCTGTTTAATGGTTCAAAATTAGCAAATTTCCTTCTTATCGGGAACAGCCCTATTGAGAAAAACTTGAAAAGAGTTAGCAAAATATATTATTGAGTGTGCATAGATAGATGTAATCCTCATCACGAGAGTAAGCGCGAGAAATTAACGAATATGTTGTTTTAATCGCTACATAGGAATCATGAGACTAAAGTTACTACCTATGACTCCAAAATGCTTAAAATTTTAATGAAAGATATCTGAAAAAAGAGATGGAATAACAAACTCCACAATACAAATTCAGCTTAATTACTAAAATTGCGTGGAATCATGTTTGTTTTTCTATTATAAAAATCCGATAATCTTGAGTCAACCCTGATATCGTAATCTTTTCTGATGACACGTGTATCGAATGCAGAATCACCCTTGCGTGTATTTAAACCCATTGGACTTTAAAAACTATAACCAATCGCAAATTTAATCAATCCAATGGCAGAAGGTAAAGACAAGCTCATCCTTGGTTACTGGGGTACGCAAGGTCGTGCACATCCTGTCAGATGGCTATTAGCTTATCACAAAATCGATTGGGAAGATAAGCAGTACAAAGACCGAGCTGAGTGGTTCGACAAGGACAAGCCAGCTCTAAATACGGATTTCCCAAATCTGCCTTATCTTAAGGATGGTGACTTTGTGATCACTGAAACCACAGCAGTTTTACAATACGCTGCTCTCAAGACCGGAAACAAAGATCTTCTTGGAAAGAACACTCTCGATGCGATCAAAGCGGCTCAGCTTTACAGCTTCATCACTGATGCAAAAATGGCCATGAGAGATCTGGTTACTAACAAGGATTACGAAAAGATCAGAGATGACTATTTGAATGAAAAGCTGACACCTTTCTTCACGAAACTTTCCAAGAATCTCGGAGACAAGGAGTATCCAGTCGGATATCTTACTTGGGCCGATTTTGAAGTCTTCGCTTTTGTGGATGTGATACGCCGAATGAGTCAAGAGTACGTCGCTAAGTGGCCAAATCTGGAGAAATACTGGGAGAGATTCAGCAATAATGAGGGAATCAAAGCGTATTGTAAGTCAGAAAATTACCCGAAGTTACTTGGGCCTCCAACATTCTTGGTTTGGACTGGAGAAGAGAAATAAATGAGAGTGATTTATACTTATATGTTTGAGGATTAATGATGATTGATTCAATATATAAAAAATAAAAAGTATCTTTCTGTGCTGCATTTTAATTTGATAGAGCAGGATCTCAATATGCATCCAAAATTCGTTCAACTTTCATTAAAAAGGTGCTGATTGACTTACATCTCTCACATTTGTTCAATTTGAGTTGGTTTCTACGAAAGCTATTTTATATCTATCTTGAATGATCTATTGAGGAAAAGCCGAAATTGTGATTAGTGAGAAATGGATTCCATTCATAGCGATAGTCGCATTTGCTCTTCTGATAATCGCAATTAAGCGAAATTAGATAATAAAACCTTCCTAAGAGTTATAGAGAGAAAAAACAGTTGCTGATGTTGAGAAAAGACACTGAATTCACAGGTTTATTCAAAATTAAAGCACAAAAGCCTAGAAATTCACGAAGATACTGATGCTATGCAACAATCTGGGAAAAAGGCTGATTATTACCCCAACTACAGGGAGCTTTAAAGAAAAATATTTCAAGAATACAGAATTTAAAATTGCAACCTCAGATTAAATTGTTAACACTACTTATCCAAATATTTTCAAAGGAATCACGATTTTATTTGATGCAAGGCTCTATTATTTAGGATCTAATAATTAGAGCATAATCTTTATGATATTGTCAGTATTATTTTCATCAAAAACGACTCAAATCTGGAATCACCCACTCACTCGTGTATTTCAAATTCATTGAAAGATAGACAGAATAAAATTAAAAAAAGAGAGAAAGTTTAGTCTAATTAATGGCAGAAAGCAAAGACAAACTCATCCTTGGTTATTGGGGCATTCAAGGCCTTGGTCATCCTACTCGATGGCTATTAGCTTACCATAAACTGGATTGGGAAGACAAACAGTACAAAGAGTCAAGCGAGTGGTTCGATAAAGACAAACCAGCCCTTAAAACTGATTTCCCAAACTTGCCTTATATCAAGGATGGTGATTTCGTAATTACTGAAAGCAAAGCAGTTTTGCAATACGCTGCTCTCAAGACTGGAAATAAAGATCTCCTTGGAAAGAATACGTTCGATGCGATCAAGATAGCCCAGCTCTCCAGTTTTATTGCTGATATTAGTTTGACGATGAGAGGCCTTGTCACTAATAAGGAGTACGAAAAGATTCGAGATGACTTTTTGAATGAGAAAATAGCGCCTTTCTTGAACAAACTTTCGAAGAACCTTGGAGATAAGGAGTATCCACTTGGATATCTGACTTGGGTCGATTTTGAAGTATTTAACCTCATAGACCTGATACGCCGTATGAGTCCAGAATTCCTTTCCAAGTGGTCCAATTTGGAGAAATACCATGAGAGATTTAATAATAGCGTGGGGATCAAAGCTTATCGTAAGTCGGAAAATTACCCAAAGTTGGTAGGGTCTCCAACTTTCTTGGCATGGACTGGAGAAGAGAAATAAAAGAAATTTATAACATGATATTTGATCACAAATGATCATTAAAGCTGATTGGTTCGATGCATAAGAAATATATAAGTATCTTTGTGCTGCAATTATAGATGATAGTACCAATTCTTATACGCATTTGAATCACACTAAAAACAACGGATTGAAAACTTGATAAATCAAATAGGTTCTTTTGATTTGAGCTAGGTTTGAAATAGCTTGTACTATGAATGATGTCCATGAATTTCATCACAAAGTGTCGGGATTAATTGAATTATAATGGTGTAGCCACTGTTAACCTTGCAATAATTTGTGAAAAGCAAACATTTGAGAGAATCACTCGAAGAATTTGTTTGCAAAATGAGGCATATCTAATGTCAAATTCATTGATTAATTTCAGGAATCACATATTGTTGCAAAATCATATAATAGCATACTTGAAATATTGCGGAATCACTCCTGTCTTCGGATTAAGTTCGTCAGAAGAGTGACTCCCAACCGGGTGAAGTAGTGATTCTGAAGGACGAAATAGAATTTGAGAGGGTGATTCCGATAGAATCACTTTGCGCATATATTTAACGTGATATAATTCTACTTAAGATCACAAAACTCAAAAAACAAAATAGCATTACCAAACTATGGCAACAAGTAAACTCGTACTCGGTTACTGGGGCGTTCAAGCTCGAGCACAGCCTATTAGATGGTTATTGGCTTATCACAAGGTTGATTTTATCGATAAGATTTACACAGACCGAACAGAGTGGAGTGACAAGGACAAACCCGCTCTTAACACTGATTTCCCGAATCTCCCTTATATTCAAGACGGTGACTACGTTATCACTGAGAGCAACGCTGTTTTACAATACGCTGCTTTTAAGACAGGAAACAATGATCTTCTCGGAAAGAACCCATTAGATGCTATTAAAATCTCTCAGCTCTATAGCTTCACGACCGACTTGAAAGGAGTTATCATTAATCTTGTTACGAACAAAGAATACGAAAAAATCAGAGATGAATTTTTGGATGAGAAAGTAGCACCTTTCTTGGAAAAAGTATCAAAGAATCTCGGAGAAAAGGAATATCCTCTCGGATATCTCACTTATGCTGATTTCTATCTTTGGAACTATTTAGACCTATTACACCGGATGAATGCGAAGTATTTGGCAAAGTGGCCTAATCTAGAAGAATATTACGAAAGGATCAATAATGATGGAATCAAGGCGTATCGGAAGACAGAAAACTATCCAAAGCAATACCTTACGGCGCCTTATGCTACCTGGACTGGTGAAGAAAAGTAGTGAGTTTATGTTATTCGTGGACTTTATGAGATATCTTGTTGTATCGGTAAGTTCATGATTGTAGTTGAGATATGTAATGTAAGATTTCCATTCAAAAAGATAGAATTTGAGTGCGTCCGGCTCTCTAGAAGTTAAATATGGAAAGAACTGATAAGTTTTCTTGAGCATTAGGATGTATGGGTCTCAAAGATTAGTGTTGGGGATTTTTTTGAGTTTAGATTGTGTTATCGTCGAATTTTTCAACGGCTTCAATAAGTGCCTGCTACTCAAGAGGGAGTCCAATTCCGTTCCATTAAGTTTCAGTTAGTTTTACATCGAAAATATTGAAATTATGTATTTGTTAAGGATCTATGAAACAAATCTACAACTATTTCATAATCACTTTTAAATATATAATCTACCTGATGTAGTCTTTGTTCATAGAGCCACAAAAGAGAGCTGCTTAGATGTCAGAGATCCTCAGATTGTTGAAAGAACAAATAATCGGGCAATCAATGGATGACATCAATGATTTTATAAAATACAGCAGACGAAACCGATTCAGGTACTACTTATACGCTCAACAGAGCACAACAGAGGAAAATTTGCCAATTTTCAAGCCTTACGCATGATGAAACCATTTAAAGAAGGAAATTGGATCTGATAAAAAATTTAATCATTATAAAGATTCGCGCTACACAACACGCAGTTTTTCTGTAATTAACACGCTATCATTTTGTTATCATAGAATCAGATTCTGCATGTGAGTAAAAGTGGTTCTAATTCGAAATCCAAAGATCCTGAATCTAAATTACACCTATTTAAGCGTATCTTTCTGGTTTAATCAACAATATAAAAGAAAAGAAAAAGAAAAAGATAAAACAAAAAGATGGCAGAAGGTAAAGACAAAGTTCTTATTGGCTACTGGGGCATCCAAGGTCGCGCTCACTCAGCTAAACTCCTCCTCGCATATCACAAAGTCGATTGGGATGAGAAAGTCTACACAGACCCACAAGAATGGTTCGGAACCGATAAACCAGCCCTCAAGAGTGATTTCCCTAACCTTCCATACATCAAAGACGGTGATACTGTCATCACTGAAACTGTTGCTGTGCTTCAATACGCTGCTTACAAGACTGGAAACAAAGATCTGTTCGGAAAGAATGAGGTGGATACTGTGAAAATCACCCAGCTTTACAGCTTTGTCCATGATGTCTTCCAGGCTATTATCGGCCTCGCTACTAACAAAGAATACGAAAAGGTTCGAGATCAGACTTTGAACGAGAAGGTTGCGCCTTTCTTGGACAAATTATCTAAGAATCTTGGCGAAAAAGAGTATTTCCTTGGATATTTGACTTGGGCCGATTTCTATGCCTTTACCTTTATGGACCTCATTCGCAGAATGAACCTAGAATTTTTTGCAAAATGGTCCAAGTTGGAGAAATACTGGGAAAGAATTAATAACAATGAAGGAATTCAAGCCTACCGCAAATCGGAAAGATATCCAAAGTTGTTCTTACCTCCAACGATGGCAACCTGGAGTGGTGCTGAGAAATAAAAAATGACTCAATACTTGTATGTTCTCTGCATAATTGACTATTCAAAGATCTAAGAGCTAAATTAATTTATTTGATTTGTTAGAGTTCATACAATATACACCCTATTACTAAAGATTCATTAACAAGTTAATAATCTTTGAAGAAAGCTTTTCAGTCTAAGACATTTATTAAGTGAGTCTTGATTCTGGATTTAATTGAGGATTTTACTTTGGATCTTATAATATCCAGATCGAAAATAAAAGAAAGAAATAAGTTAAGGTTATGGCAGAAAGCAAAGATAAGCTCATTGTTGGATACTGGGGTATCCAAGGCCGTGCCCACCCGACCCGGTTCCTTTTGGCCTATCACAAAGTCGATTTTGAAGATAAACAATACTCAGATCCTCAAGAATGGTTTGGAACCGAAAAACCAGCACTCAACAGCGATTTCCCTAATCTTCCATATATCAAAGACGGTGACACCGTCGTCACTGAAACCTACGCGGTGCTCCAATATGCTGCTTGGAAGACCGGAAACAAGGATCTCTTTGGTAAGACCGATGATGATGCAGTGAAAATCACTCAACTTGCCAGTTTTACTTCTGACATCGGCATGGCTGTGTACTTTCTTGCTGCGAACAAGGAATATGAGAAGGTCCGAGATGAAGTATTGAACGAGAAGATTGCGCCTCTCTTGACCAAATTGTCGAAGAATCTTGGGGAAAAAGAGTTCTCTCTTGGGTATCTCACTTGGGCTGACTTCTTGGTTTTCACACAAGTGGATCTTATACGTCGTATGAACCCAGAATTCCTGGCGAAATGGCCGAATCTTGAGAAATACTGGGAGAGAATCAATAGTAATGAGGGAATTCAGGCCTACCGCAAGTCAGAGAAATATCCTAAGCTCTTTATCTCCCCTGATTTTGTCACCTGGACTGGTGAAGAGAAATAAGAGAAAATCCAAGTAATCTCGAAAAAAGTCCTCATAAGCACATTATATAAGTTCAATATTATTATGCAATTTAAAGTTGGCTGCATAAGGAATTATCATTCTTATAAGATAAAATCATGTTAAGTTAGGTATTGTACCTGCGGATAATATGGACAAATGCGCAAATAGATAAGTATTGATTTATGGATAACAAATTAATTGGGCGATATTCAAATATACTCTACGAATGTTGAAGCTGATTGCAGCAGTTCGAAATCATCTGTGGTTAACTGGAAATTAAAAGATTTTCCGACTAACCTAGGATTCGTAGTAAAGTAGCAGAATATTTTAAGGTAGTCACTATGTTCTATTATTCCTCTTACGGATGTGAACTTCAGTGTTAGTGCAGTAACATTGTTCTCCTTGAGTAAGAACGATTAATTAGAAATTGATTGCAAACTCTTGCTTCTCTCAGATCTTCACAGCAAACTCCACTCTCGAGATAAAGACCCCTTCACAAGAAAAAGTCCAAAAACATAATCTTTTCAATAACGTAAGAAACATCGAATAATGAAATCCCGCATAAGAAATAACTCACATCACTGACTCACTGACAGTCTAAAGAAAGCCAACTTAGCAATGTTGAAATTCTTTCTGCCAGGCCAAAATGTTAGTGGCTGCACAACATTAATCTCCCTTGCAATTTGTTATTTCAGGTTATCGGATTTTGCTGAAGAATATGTTGTAAAACAAAATTGAAAGAGCAATATAGTATTGCGATTAAATTGATTCAGAGAATCTTTATCTCAAAAGCTAAGCGTTCATTCTCTCAACTCGTGTTGAGCTATGATTTCGGCACTGAAATCGGATTCAGAAAACTCTCTTATCGTGATAGTATTTATGGGCTTGATACTTTCAGTTATTCAGTCAAGCTGATATGTTCTAAGATCTATTCTTTTCGCCTGTTCATTACATGAGGATAGGTTCCTTTTTGTCTTCTAAGAGAGATATTGGTTTTGTCAAGACGTTACAATGAATTTGTTTTCTGGAGGTGATTCCAACAAAAAAAAACAAAATGGTTCTGATGACCTAATTTTGGAAACAATCCGATTACGGCCTATGCAATACTCTGCTCATTAATCATCATACTTTCACATTTTAGAACACCTTATTCCATTAATTGACTTCCGGGTGATTCCTGAACGTTGAGTTTAATTTATAATATAGAGAATCATATCATTTCTACGAGTGATGCCTGAAATCTTGATGCTAAGTTCTGATATATTAACATATCATATCTAGGAGTGATTCCTGAAATATAAATTTTAATTGTTGATATATAAGCTTGTCTTTCATATCCATTTCCATATCCAAATAGAATTCAAAAGAGAACAAAAGATTAGCAAGATGGCAGAAAGTAGAGATAAACTCATTATTGGTTACTGGGACTTCCGAGGTCGCGCCCATCCAGCTAAACTCGTCCTCGCATATCACAAAATCGATTGGGATGAGAAACTCTACTCAGACGAACAGGAATGGTTCGGAACCGACAAACCAGCTCTTGAGAGTGATTTTCCGAACCTTCCATACATCAAAGATGGTGACACTATCATCACCGAGAGCGTTGCAGTGCTCCAATACGCTGCAACGAAGACCGGAAACAAAGACCTTTTCGGAAAGAATGATGTGGATGCTGTGAAAATCACTCAGCTTTACAGTTTTATCACTGATATCTTCCCGACATTCCTCGGCCTTATTATGAACAAAGAATTTGAGAAGGTTCGAGATGAGACTTTAAACGAGAAGATTGCGCCTTTCCTGACCAACTTGTCGAAGAATCTCGGCGAGAAAGAGTATTTCCTTGGATATTTGACTTGGATTGATTTCTGGGCCTTTACTCTTTTGGATCTCTTTCGCCTTATGAGCCCAGAATTCTTTGCCAAATGGCCAAATTTGGAGAAATACCTTGAGAGAATTAAAAGTAATGAAGGCATTCAAGCCTATCGCAAGTCAGAGAGATACCCTAAGCTCCATATCTCTCCGAAGTACGCCACCTGGACTGGTGAAGAGCATTAATAGAAATTCTTATCGTTATCTCTAAAAAAGAATTCATAATCACATTAAATAAGTTCAATATTATCATGCAATTTAAAGTTGTTGGTTTCATAAAGAATTATCGCTCATATAATATAAAATTATATTGAGGAAGTTATTGTACCTGCGGATAATGCAGATAAGTGCCCGAATAAATAAGTTTTAGTTTATGGATAAACAGATCGATTGGGTGGTATTCAAATTAGCTCTCTCAATGTTCAGCGATAGAGATTCCAAGAGATTGAGGAGGAATTAATTGCAAGTTTTGTTCTCTCTGTCATCTTCACTGCAGACCCAAACCTCAATACAAGTGCCCAATTTTATGTTGGAATTCTCTCGTCCAAAATTTTACAACATTATTCTCTCTTGCAATGCCTATTTCATCGTTCTTTTTGCCGAAAACATTTGGTTTCAAAACAGGATTGATAGATACAACTACATATTGTGATTAAATTTATCTTTATCTGAAATGTAGGAAATCTATTTGAGCTATGATTTTGACACTGAAACTTGAATCAGAAAACAAGTGAAATTCGTCCTCTTATAGTGCTTCTATAAGATATACTTGATAATTTCATTCAATCAGCCACCTTGATATTCTCTTCGCTCTATTCTTCGACGGTTCATTGAATGAGAAATAGTTTTCGATATTACAGTTTTCGCTTTTTCTTCGATAGAGAAGTTATAATAATTCTGTTTTCGCTGTCCCAACAAAACATAAAAAAATAGTCCTGATGAATCAGTTTTTGTCATTCAATTAGATTTTTCATTGAATTACCGGGTGATTCCTGAAACATTGAATTTAATTTCTGGTAGAAACCCTATCATTTCTCTGAGCAGAATCTGAAAATCACGAAGTTAAATTCTTATATGTTAACATATCATATCTAAGATTGATTCATGATAATATAAATTTTAATTTCTGATAGATAAGCGTACTTTTTCCTATCCAAATAGAATTCAAAAGAGAACAAAAGATTAGCAAGATGGCAGAAAGCAAAGACAAGCTCATTATTGGCTACTGGGGCGTCCAAGGCCGCGCCCACCCAGTCAGACTTCTCCTCGCATATCATAACATCGATTGGGAAGACAAAATGTACACAGATCCACAGGAATGGTTCGGAACCGACAAACCAGCCCTCAAGAGTGATTTCCCTAACCTTCCATACATCAAAGATGGCGACACTGTCATCACTGAGAACGTTGCAGTGCTTCAATACGCTGCTTTGAAGACTGGAAACAAAGATCTGTTCGGAAAGAATGAGGTGGATACTGTGAAAATCACCCAGCTTTACAGCTTTGTCCATGATATCTTCCCGATTTTCCTCGGCCTTGCTGCTAACAAAGAGTTTGAGAAGGTCCGAGATGAGACTTTGAACGAGAAGATTGCGCCGTTTTTGGATAAGTTATCTAAGAATCTCGGCGAGAAGGAGTATTTCCTTGGATATTTGACTTGGGTTGATTTCTGGGCCTTTACTCTTTTGGATCTCATTCGTCGCATGAGCCCAGAATTCTATGCAAAATGGGCCAACCTGGAGAAATACCTTGAGAGAATTAAAAGTAATGAAGGAGTTCTAGCCTACCGCAAGTCAGAGAGATATCCTAAGATCTTTATCTCTCCGATGTATGCCACCTGGACTGGTGAAGAGAAATAATGAAATTATGATAGTAATCTCTAATAATATTAATAAAACCTATAGATAAGGGCAATATTATAATGCAAATTTAACGTCAGCTTCATAAAAGAATTATAATTGAATTCATATAGCGATTACGTTGAATTAAATTATTGCCCCATTCAATAAGTATGAAGCCAGATAAGAAATAGAGTTTTATCGATTAATAAGGCTGAGTAAATGATTAAAAGTCACTCTGTTAATGTTCAGAGCATATAACGACATATATTCATTATATTTAACGAATTACTATTATTAATCGAATCACCTGATTCCTTACTAATTAAAGTGCAAAAGTATAAATATCATGAGCTCCCTTAGTTCTAATTCCAATCAGATTGCCCTTATGTTCATCTCTGTCAAACTCAGCCAGCATCGCTTCCACTAGATCACCAACCGTCACTTTCTCATGCGTCATCAGGTCGCAAAACTCATCATCCTTTGTTTGATACGTCCCAGTTCTGGTTTGGTTTGTAACAAGTGCTGGGCAAAACGCTGACCAATTCAATCCGCTTTCCTTAAGCACCCGCCAAGTCTCCCACATCTTCCTCGCTTCTTGGATATCGGTGCCCAAAAAGTCAAGATACGGCAGCGGATCAGCCTCGTCGAGGATCCTCGGTCCATTATGAAGTTTCAACAATGAAGCTCCGAGCAGAGAAATCATTTTCTGAATATTATTCTTCTTTGCAGCTTCCACGAGGACCTTGGTTCCTTTCACTCGATAATCAGGGATCAGTGATCTCGGATCGTACTCATCATGGTCTTCTATCGCTGAGAGGAGGTAGTTGCTTCCGTTCATAGCTTTATTCACAAGCTCAGAGTCCAGAACCGATCCTTCTATCACTTCGAGATTAAGATGTTCTTGGAACTTGCTTTTCGAGAGATTGGAAGTTAGAGCGGTCACTCCGAAGCCCTTTTTCAAGGCTTCTGCCACGAAATGTTGGCCGATGAAGCCATGAGAACCTGCGACAAATATGTTTTTCATTGGTTGATTGAAGATTTCGGTAAATTTGGCGCTGTATTTTTTATTATAAACAGACTATCAGTGAATAGAGTTTCTAAATGTCATTCACTGGATAAGATTTGATCCGCGATTCTGAGAACCAGTTTCTTTGAAAAATCAGTTCTGTGCTTCTAATTGGATCTATGATTTGGGTTCCTTGTAGAAAATATTTGTAAGAGCCTCAAAGGCTCCTTTAATGATAAAATTAGAGTCCAAAGGCAGCCAATGAAGAGACTGGGATATTTTCGTCGTTTGTTCTGAGACAAGCATTGGAAAAATAGGCTATTTCTAACCGCATATATGTCATTCAATACTGAGGGTTACTGAATTCAGAAAGAATCCGTGGTTCTGTTCAGTGTCAGGAAGAAGCATACTGACAGTGGTTTGAAGTTTCGCTTATGACATCAAAGTTTTCATCGAGCTATCATGGAATCTATTAAACCTCAGAAAACAATCAATTATGTCAGAAAATTTAAAAGGCTAATGCTTGAAATTTTTTCTAATGAGATTTTATTTCACGGCAGACAAAACTCAGTTGAAGAGTGGAAACCTCAGATTTTCTATAAAGTTTTTGAGACGTTGTAGTTGTCTTTATGTTTCTTTGGCACTGCTAGAAGACCTATCAAGAAACTGATGTCGATAAACTAATCTATATGATTTATATATACTCTTATTCAATCACAATAAAGATTGTAAGGTGGTATAAATGCTCGTTAAGAGAGAAATTTTAGAGAGGATTCTTAAATATAAGTTAAGCAGCTAAAAGTTAGATTTCTTTATAAAATTTGAACATAGAAGGTGCAAATTCTAATCTTTTGGTTCGCTGACTTTTTCAAATCAAAAAGTCCCAAAATTGGGTCTATGAATGTTTAGTTAAGTTTTGATTATCAAATCTGCTCCCTCTGTTTAATGAGTAAAAAAACAGCAATGTTAGCGATTCAACGTGTTTCAAGATAAGCAGCTTGACTCTAAATGAGAAATTCCAAGAATAATATAATTTGTTTGAAAACGATGAAGAGTTGAGTTTTCTTATGTGGAGGGTGGTGTTCTTGAAGTACGAACAACAACAAGTTTTCCTCCTTTCAATTCCAGTCTCGGCCGATTATCTTAATAGCAAAGTTAATATTAGAGCCTTGTTCATTGCAGAAACAGAGAAATAACGATACATAGAACTAAAATTTCAATAGAGTCTATTATTAATGAAATACTCTCTGAGGCGCTATGGAAAAATTATAGGAACTAAAGGATTTAGATAATAATTAATGAGGAAATGAGTGCATTTTTTTATTGTGAAAAGTCATGGTTTCTGAAAAATCACAATTACTTCAGATATCTGTTGCTCATCTCTAGTTTATTACTACACAATGACCACGATATATTTCACCATGATAGAAATTTCGACTAAGCTTCAAGGTTCACAAATAGGTTCAAAATAAATTCGGTTTGAATGAAATCTACGATATGAGAACACCGAAACATGTAAACACCTTTAATTTCTTTGTCAAGCCCTTGATACTATATTACGGGTATTCTTCTTTGAAACGTCGAGAGTTTTGTGATTTGGTGGGCATTTTCCTTTGGACAAAAGTACTGCATCAGTCCCGCTCTTTCTCATTGGCATTTGATAAATAAGGATGGGATAAACCGAGTTTTAGTACAAAGATACTTTGCTAAAGCAACAAAGTTTGTAATAGTATCGACATCTCTGGCTTAATTTGATCCTAGCCTTGAGTCTTTAAATGTGAAAGAACTGTACATTCATCAATCTCGGTCAAATTACCCTCAACTTCAGTACCAATAACTCTGCAGGACTGGAACAGTGCTTTCGTGAGTGATGCTAAGTTTTTCATAGATCAAATTTTTTAAATAAATATAGAATTTAATACGGGATGTGATTCTATTCGAATAAATGAACCACCAATAATTGCAAATTCGATGAGTCATTGCCTATAAAAAGTTATCTCTGAAGGATATCAGCAATCCTTTCATTTACAATCAAATGCTCGCCGGAATTTTCCTTTAGATTTGATTCGTTTATGACACGAGTACTAGACAAGCAATAAATAAAGCCATTTCTATCTCAATGGAGGATATGTCAATAGCGAAGGCTAAAATTGCAGCAATATCATGGAGCATATGCCTCGAAATATTTTATTCCTTTTCCCTCCTACGGCTTCTAATTGGTTCTAATTTATTTAAATGGTTGGAAATACTCTATTTCTTCTATTATCGGCCTTTGATGCAATATATAAACTCAATTAGAAGCTTGGACTTTCCTGGTCAAGAAAAAGTTGTCTTTCTCCTTGGGAGATGCAGACAACTATTAAGTACTGTGAAATGTATATTTCTCAGAAGCTGGAAGAGCACACAGAACCAAATCCGCATTAAGGCTCCAAATGAAAAAGGAGTGCTAATATCAATAATACCTTTTGCGCTATTTATTAATGATTTAATGCAATTAACACAAGAGAGACACAACACAGCACCACGGCTCAAACAAAAAAAGTTTTAGAAGCTTATATAAAGCTTATCTCCGTTTATATATATTCACAATATCCTCTCTATCATAAATCAGCTTTGCTAAATCACCTGCTTTCTCATCACCTTGATTGGGTGGTTCTCCTTATTTGTAAGGCTTATATCCAACTCAGTTTCTTGATTTAACGAGTCTAACACCTCACTTGGCGACCCAGTTTTACGCTCAATTTGCAATGGGTACTTCTCCTTCAACACAGTCAAGAACTTCTCTGCTCTTTTCACATACTCATCCAGTTCCTTCTCAATCGTTCTTTTATGATTCAGCGCAAAAAGCGTATCACTGCGCAAGAGCTCTTCGACTTCCTGCTTCAGCATGTCGTTTTGCTGCCTTATTACCTTCAACATAGCTTCTTTCTGCTCGAATCTCTCAGAAAGCTCACTGAACTTTTGCAGTATTTTCTGCTTTTGCTCAACTTTAGCTTGGATATCCTTATTCACATTTTCTAACTTCTCAGTGTTCTTTTTCCCATCCTAAAGAGACATTTCGAATAGATTATAGAAAAAAACTCATTCATAGATATTTACCTCGTTAGCTTCGTTCTTTTTCTCTTCGAGTAAGTTTTCAAAATATCTTTGCCTTCGCTTGATTGTGTTATTTTCTTCTTTGAACTCTCTCAGTGAATCCTCTAACTATATCAATTATTGGGTCAAAAATCTCGAAAAAGAAATCATAATACCTTTTGCAGTTCCGAAGCCAATTTGATATTTTCATTTTCGAGGAAATTCCACTCGAGTTGCAGCTGGCCTCGCAAATCCTGGAGCTTGGGTTTTAGTTCTCTCGTCAAATCGATTGAAATGAGTTTTGAGATCAAGTTTGGTCGCTCGATAAGCAGCTCTTCTTTGGGAATCGTTTCAAAGCACTCGAAATTAAGCTTCAGGTTCAATGTGCCTAACTTCAAGTGTAACTCTCTATCTGCTGGAATCATCTTGTTGAAGTTGTCCACCATGCTTTGAATCTATTTAGGAAGGATAAGTAAATCGAAATCAATTTAGTTGTTACCTGCTTAGTAAGCTCGTTTATTCGCTCTTCAGTCTTTTTAAACGCTTGATTTTTCTCTTGCCTTTGAGCTTTCACATGCCCTAAGGCAGGAATCAGCCTTTGGATTTCTTCCTCCATGTTTTTGTATTCATCGACTGTGAGCTCTTGGTTTTGAATTTTATGTGTAAGGTCCTCGCCTTCTTGAGTAACCATGTTAATCATGTGTTTAAGATGATGGAGTTGGTTCTATCCGAGGCAATAAATGATGACTCTTTACAGATCTAGCAAATTTTACCTTTCGCTCAAACATCGTGTCACCTAATTGCAGCTGCTCTCGTTTCAATGCCTGGATCTGCTCGTGCACAACGCTAATTTCTTCTTCGAGTTTTGCGAGTTTACCTCTCTCCTCATTAGGATCTATAAATGATAGAAGCTGAATGCAATAGGGTGCCAGATATATATACCTTGGAAAGTCCCTTTGAGCGTCTCCAACTGCGCTTTCAACAGATTCTTTCTCGATTCAAGCTCTGAGGCGTTCGCTTTCGATTTACTCGTCTCCTCTGCAAAACTTTGTTATGCTACAGCGAGAGTTTCTTCAAACAAGCTTACTATTCAAACGCTGCGTTCAGATGTCTCTCTTCCACCATAGCATTCTCATTGTACTCTGCAAAATATCTCTTTAAGATGCAATCTTCTATGAGGTCGTTCTCTACATCTTTTTCTTTGGAATTACTATCCATCGTCCCTTGCTACTCAACATCATGATATGATACTCTAATAAATAGAGAAATTGCTTACTTCGCCCAGGTATTTGATCATAAAAATCAACCAATCTAGTATTGCTAACAACTGAGGCCACGAACTCGGAGTTGCGAAGGTATGCATAAGGTTTTCCTTTAGTGTGTAAGGGTAACCCAACGACCGCATAAAACCCGATAGATCCTCTTTCATTATTGTGATTATATCGTCATCGGACATCTGATTATCTAGCATTCTGACCAAATGGATAAAGTAGGTCTGGAAGCTTTTTGAGGAGGGGTTCTTGATGGAGTGCTTGCTGAAGGCTTTGTCCAGTTTGAATTGGTCGCTGGATATCAAAAACATAAAAATATTGTTCACGATTTCGTTTTCTGAGCTCTTATCAATGTAGTTTTTCAGTTCCTGCTTCTTTGTCGTCTGGGCAGACTTCGGGGCTGTAATAGAAACTTATGTTATGTATTTTCCAGGCAGTTTATTACCCAAAGATAGCAGAGAAGCTCGGTTAAAGCTCAACGAACGTGTATTGTCGAAATTTTGTGGAGCTAATGTGTTTCTTGACAGCAAAAATTTCGGCTTTTGGTCTTCGCCTGCATTTCAATCTCATGAGAGCTAGATATAGCAATTGAGTTACTCGCAGCTTGCTGGAGTCGCTGGCCTCCGAAGGAGAATCGGTTATTTCTCACGGGATTCATGGGAATTATTTGAAAATAAGATTTTTAAATTTGTATTACGGCGCCTTTTAATTAATTCATCAACAGTCAGCTTTGCTGACGTAGTCTCACTGTCAAACTTACTTTCCAAAGTCTCTTTTTCTAAAGAGCCTAATGAGCTTAAAAACTATTGATTTATAAGAGCTTGGGTGGGGTTCTAAGAAGATTTATTTTTTGGCTTGTTTTAAGAATCTGCTTGACGACTATGATCACAAAAGAGAAATTGGCAGAATAACATCAGATGCAGAGGAATTCAACCAATAAAAACTGCTAAGCAAATGTTTATTCGCCAGCATATTCAAAGCAAAGCTATGATAAGTCCCTATGAATATCGTTTTTCTCACTTTTGTTCACCGACTTGCAATCTTTGTCTGGCGATTTGTTTCTTTGTGAGTTTAACAACGGCGTTTTTGTTGGCTTCTTTCTTAACGTC
>ENA-UOTZ01000164-UOTZ01000164.1-compost-metagenome-genome-assembly--contig:-NODE-164-length-53793-cov-8.401203_pt1 | contig 53793 bp, 42 predicted proteins | sample MGYA00238144_ERZ746983 | MGnify/ENA primary metagenome ERZ746983 (study PRJEB28759, sample SAMN06268863) | compost metagenome | isolation source: single cell | place: USA: California, Emeryville, Joint...
TCAATTAGCTCTGACCTATCTCTGTCTCCTCAAACTCAGAGAGTATTATGGAGAACAATCTAATATATCAGTTCTCTCACCACTTGGCAGTCTTCTTTATTACTTTCAATAGATTAGAACAAAATCAGGTCTAAAAACTTCAGATTTCCAATTTTTCCTCGAAACGCAATGAAACGAAACATTTTATGGACAACAATCGAGCAGGATTCAAAATCATGTAAGTGAATTTTCCAGGACAGCAGTTAGTTCGGATAGATAACTAAACAATCGATAATATAACTAATTCCCTATAAGTGAGGATTCTTTACACGATGGATTTGTCCATAATGTTGACTTCCCATTATTTTGTCACCTTCTGGATCCAGAAATGAAATAAGAATACTCATGATGAAGAATTAATCCTCAAATACTACTTCAGAATTAACTCATCAAATAAAAACAGAGCGTTAATTGAAAAATGAAAACGAGTGAATTTAATCCTTACCGCCAGCAAAGAAGCACAGCTGAGGATTGAACTCTGTTTCCTAAAAAAAACCTTGGAGAATAATTCTCAACGGTCGTTGCAGGAAATGTTAATTTCATGATTCTTATCCAGTTTGATCCTGAAGAAAATAGTTTATTCACGAACTTATTGCAATGGTTGGATTAGTATGCTGTTCACAATGATATAGAGACGTTTTCATTTTTTCATATGTATACACAGTGGACTTCATCAACAAAAGAAAAGGATTTGCTACCTAAATTTCGAATGCGCCAATTTTTCAAGAATTTGTTAAGTCAAATGTCTTGAATAAATTGATAAAATGTTTTTTCAACTCAAAGCGCCACGCTTTAAGCGTATTACTAGATTCATTTATATTTTGGTTTCTAGATATTGGCTGTTTGTAAAGAATGTGATATTAACTAGTTATCATGCAGAAAAAACACTTTGAGCCAATCTTTATTGATCTTCAGAGACTAGAAATTCTTCCTCGATGCCAAGCACTTGGAACAATCCAGCAATCCATTCCCTCTATATTTGGGTAACAGAAGTAAATAACAATCGATCTCTCAACAAACTATTCTCTCTCCAACATCCACCACTCAAATAAAGTCCCAATTCATTGAAAACAAAGTAATACCAGATTTCTCGCTTAAAATTCTAGAGGTTCCTTCGAGAATGGAGGAAAAAGAAAAATAACAGGAACAGTAGCCTCTTGTTCTCTGTTGAAAAACCGCGACAAGTGAAAAGCGAAAAGAGCAAAAAGCTTGAATTGTTGTGGAATTATCGGTACTTAAACTTAGCTGACTGCTCCAATCGATATAAAGTAGTATTTCATGGAACGCGCCAAAATTATCCTTTGGAGGTGTGCAGAGAAGGCTTCAAAGTCGAGAAAATCGGACAACACCAAACAGTTTATGAGAGATGCTTTATTTTGCTGAAAGTGTGGAAACGGCCATTAAATATGCTCATCTTAAAAACAGTGGTGAATTTTGGTTTATTGCTTGCAAGATATGCTCCAAGAAGCAGGTTAATTTAGTGTCTGAAATGATGCTCCAGCGAAAGAGTGATAATGAAATAATTCAGCAATTTCCTGATAATGGTACCATTTTCACGGTGCGAACCGAGGCAAATGACATGAATTATAATTTGATAACACTAAATAGGAAGGACTCTATCTACCTATATATAATAATCGTTTTAGGGCAGCAGTCACAGCACAAATATTAACCATTTCTAATCAGTATCCATGAACAGTTAATTTGAGTATATCAATGTAGTACTCATCTCGAAACCATATAAAATATCTTTGCATCACTTTATTAGAGGCCAAAGACTGCTATTTAGATTGAGAGACTGAAAAAAATTACAGCTTTATAAAAAAAACCAAAAAATGAATAGATCTCATTAACTATTTATTTCACTTTCAATGATAAAGAATTCGTTGTAAACATTTTGGACTAAGGAAATTACAGGAGGAAAATAAATATTGATTAGCTACTCAAACAAATTCTGCGCTCTTGATTCTCTCGCTGATCGAAGCGGATTGTGCGTGTTGAGGAAATATCCCTGCCGGATGTCCCTGTCTCGCGGAGTTTTTATTTTCAATCCGACTGACGCTTTCATCGCATTTCTGCTTAATCTCGGGAACGGCTGAGGGTTTTGCGTAGCGACATTGACGCTCACCTGTTTGCCCCAATCGCTGGACTGCAAAATTCTCATATTGAACTCATCATTTCTATTAATTCTCAGGGATTGGTCCTCCGATGAAGTGAGACCATTCTTTGTACTATGCATGGGGCGATCCGTCAACGCAGTGTATGGTGAGTTCTGAGGCATAGTTTCAGTTGGCTTTGTCATGAGTTCCAAGAGCTTCGATGAGTGTATTCTCACCTCAGGCTTCGATTCGCTAGTATCTAATGGAGGCAAAAAGGAAAATTTTCCTCGAGCTTTAGTCTGCGGGCTTTTTTGAAGAAACAGCGGACTAGATGTATCGAGACTTTCAGTCTTTTTATGCAAAGAAGAAGAAGCATCGAGGCGAAGTCCATCCTTATTAATCACCGCGGATCTCATTTTCGCATTGTACTCTTCTTTAGTGATTCGAAGTTTCCCGTCTCCTGGATCAGTGACGAACGTGCCGACAAAATCAGGGCCTTCTTTCAGTCTCCCTCCCTCTTTCAGGGCCACGCCAGGGGTTATCTTAAACGAATCCCATTGAATTGGATCTCTATATGTTCTAAACTGTTTAGCCAACTCTCTGTCATCGGTGACAGCCTTTCCTTTGTTGGAGTTGGATGGCTTTTGGGCCATTAGGAATAGAATATCTTTTTCTTCTTTTTTGGGCTGAGAGTCTTCCACCTTTGCAACGGCCACTTTCTTTGATGCCAAGGCAATTCTCTCTCTTCCTTCACGTGTGCTGAAGAGATTATCAGTTATTATCGCTATAATTAAAATGCATACTCCAAAACATAAGTGTTAGGCGGAAGGGACTCCTGCTTCACCTGACGTGTCAGGATGATTTTCCCATCAAAATCATAGGTATATGTTTTCTTAGTTTTGTCGAATTGGATATTCTTAGCTTTCAAAGAGGCCTGGAGTTCTCTCTATATAAGGGGAATTGTCATTAATATCCAATGCCATTTTCCTCTGAAATTACCTCCTTTGTCTGACGATCGGTTTCTTCCTGCATTAGTTTATATATTTTCCGTTGTTTCTCATCCCGTAACCTTTCTACAAAGATAAATGAAGCTGACTTCCCTAAATTATCAAACCTTCTAACATGTCACGCATTTCTTCCTCTTTTAAATCCACAGCACAAGGAACCTCAGTTTTTTCAATCTCCTAGAACGATGCGACAATCAAATGATTCATTACAGGGGCTTGAAAAAATATACTTTCAGATGTTTCTTTGCTTTTTCCCTCGCACGAGCAATCGAATTCTTTTCATCGACTACCAACGGTCCGACCTTCAATTTCGCTCTTTGCCATTCAATCATTGCTGTTTAATGCAAGTAAATAGATATCATAACAACACACATTGAGATAAGTACGTTGCTGTTCTGGTTCAGTTTTCGTTTGGAGGCTTACATGATACCTGCCCCAATTATCAATTGGTTCTAGAGGCTGAAAGCGTAACAAAATTTATTATCATGATGGGAAGAGAAAGAGTACTGGCTCTATGTCAACAGGGTGTTCCATGGGCTGGTTTTCGAAGTTCAGAAGTTCGCAGTCGAGAACTGCGTTCATTAGCCAGTCATAATTCGATTTGACGTGGGATCGCATCTTAGTTTGCATCAAATGGTTTAGAATTAGCTCTGTGCCCTTATTCATGAGCTCGTCGATCATGCTTGTTACAACAAGCACAGGAAGAGTGGCCGTGAGGCCTGCATCTGGTATAGGATCTGCCGAAAATAGTGTTAAGTAGTCGTTCTCGTAGAATTTTCGTTCTTGCTCAGTCTCTGGAAGTATGATAGAAGGGTCAATTGAAGCATCCATTGGAAAATTAAAACTTATCCTTGATAAAATAAATATAATTAAAGTATAAAGTGTGATAGGATCCAAAATTCTATGGAAGCCTTTCTCTGTGAAAAAGTAATGTACCGTGATGAAGTTAAGCAAAAAGAATTGGATCTCATCATGAACAATTAAAAGTATCACGATGATTGGAATTGCAGGATAGGGTTCTGTGTTGTTGAGTACAAAGGGACATTTAGTAAATTTTTTTTATAATTAATTTCTCAAATCTAATTTGAAAAATTCTTAATTCTATTAATACAATCAGTAAAAGCTCAGTCAGTAGTTAATGTATTGGTAAATAGGAAGAAGTAAAAAAATCACCTGAAAATTTCTTGCTGTCAAAGTAGAATATATTGATCCTTATTCTTGTAACGGGTAATTGACAAGTAATATTGAACTTGATAATGTGTAATTGAAAATCTCAAACAATTTTTTTTTCCAAGACGATAGTCTACGATAATAACTTTAAACGTATCATCCTAATTCAGAGCTTAATTCAGGGTTAAATTAACTGACCATTAATATTAATAGAGGGCTATCAATTCCACAAGTCCAGAGATGATAACAATAATAAAATCTACTCAGAAGAAGTACCCATTACTATATTGAAATTACGGAATTCGAAATACATCGAATAACTATTGAGCTTTCCAAACTAAACTAATGCTTTTTAAAAAATTACTGAGAAATACTAAATCCAAAGGCAAATGTTTCCCACGTACTTTTCTGCAATATCTTTTAAGATTAGTTTATTTTTCTTATGACATTGAATACAATGCGATGACAAAGTTCATTATTACTCAACCAACCATCACTTAAATTAATTACTCTTCTCCTTGGTCCCTAAAAGAGCCTAATCTTGCACATTAATGAAATATAGATGATACACTCAAACTGCAGAAAATCTACTCAAAGAGTGCCATCTGATTCATTAACCAAAAGAAAAAAAAAAAAATCTCGTGGATTGGATCCAATTCTCTGTGATCGATCGGAAAGCAGCTCACCCTTGGCTTTGTCGAGGATTTTTCATCCTACCTAAATTCAATCTCGGAACTGGTCCTCCCTGATGCAGCTTTAGCATCATCGGAGCGATCTTTCTCGCCTGCAAGCTTCTATCTTGATTCATGCTAACTTCTTTCATTGGCGTCTCGCTATAATCAAACTCAGCAAATCAACAACATTATTTCCAGTTACTCTTGGATGCGTGCGTATCCTTTTAGCGGGGTAGGAGTTCTTGCATGACTGCTAAACTCACCAGTATGTAACGTAGTGTGAAGATAATCCTGCAGTTTTGCCTTCTCCGGGCTCGCAACCGCTTTTCCGAAAACTGATGGAAGGTCCTTCACTTCCTTTGGAGAGCTACCTTCTATTTGTGTTAGTGGTAACGTTTTCTCTTTTATTAAACATTATAGGAGGCTAGCAAATAAACCTACCTGGAATATGAGAATTCCCTTTTCTGACCTTTTTTTGCCGCAGAGCTCTATAGTGATGTCTCGTTTCTTCAGGATTAATGACTAAGAATGGCTGAGTTTGTGATGCTAATAAACAGACATTAGTCAATTAATCCGTAGAAACTATGCAATACATTCATGAAAAGCAACATCTTCAAGTTCTCTTGGCAGGTGTAAAGGATAGTTAGAGCAAGCTGTTCCTGGTCTCTGCGGTCCTAAAAAATTTTGCAGTGTCGACTTAAAGCGCTCTTTCCTTAGTTTGTGAGGTTGGATAATCTTAGATGCCGTAGTGTTCATTTTATTTTTTGGAGATTCAACTTTCTGTGCATAGAACGAGATATTTTCTCTTTGTAGTATTGGAGTCTGACTTCGCATCATCATTTGCTCTATCAACAATTGGTTTTCTGAGTTCTGTGCCAAAATCTGAGGAGTTGAGGACCTTGGCCGGATCCGGTTCTCGATTCCGATCACCCCATTAGCTGTCTTCTGATGTTCAAGTTCTACGTGGCTGTAACCATTGACCTTGATTCTGGCATCCTCCGTTTTATTTACATGAGTCCCAACATTTACTTGAGAATTTTTGTTAGCTTGCCTTCTTTTCATCGAGCTGCTTCTGATACTTCTGGTAGGGAGCGGGCGAAAAAATCCCTTGTGTGTTGATGCATCCAAGTCTTGCAATTGCATGTATTCCGCGGCGATTTCCGAATCTAAATCAAAATCCAGTCTCTGCGAAGTGATTGGCATCTTTGCACACTCGAAAGGGTTTTCAATAGACGCTTCTCTTGGATCAAACGTCATTTTTTCTACAGGAATTATATTTTTTTCTATCCGATGCTTCTGGTAATAAGTTGTCTTTGGATCTGGTTGTATCGCGACTAGTCTGAGTTTCATTGTTTTTTTCTCACCATCTTCGCCATAAGATCTCTGAAACTTTGGCTCGAGAGAATAAGTTCGAATGGGAACAGTTTTCATACGCGGTTCTGCATGTGCCATGAAGGCAATATGTGATGCAGTTTTAAATCTTATTGTGATTTAATTAATTAGGCAATAAATTACAATAAGCAATTAATCGAATTTGTTTAGCTATACTACGAATGAATGAAAAACTGAGGAGTATGATGATGTTGATATCTCGAACTTGCTGAAACGAATAACTTTAGAGGGAATCAGGGCTCTATAGTAAGAAGGATAAATTAATATTCTGACGCTAGGATAATTTTTTCATTCTATCCGTCGGGTGTAATTCATTACATGCATTTTCCTCATGTAGAGGCTGATAATGCTCAAGAAACTAGCAAATAGCCCAAGGTTTGAGAGTTATTGTTAGTAAATGGAACGTCTAAACAAAGTTTTGATGCACGAAAGAGGGAAATAAATAAAAAAACCGGGTCTCTTGAATCGTTAATTCCCTGCTTTCCTTTATTAATTGATACTCGACGTTTCATTCTACTATGTTTCATTGTTTGGAAATTAATAGTCTAATCCTCCTTCTCGAAAAAACTAAACAAAAGTGTGAGGTTGGGTGCTTCGAAATGTAACAACCAATCTTTTTCGTGATTAATTAAAATAATGATCGCACTGAAGAGTTTTTGAAAATCAGGCTACAAAATTCAATTGTTAGAATTTGAGAAATCAAATTGAAAATAATTTGACGAGGCCTTCTTACTTCATAGTTTCTTATGGATCTTAAAGCAATCGGTGCAAACGAAGGCGATAACAAAAACTCAGTCGACAACGAAAAAAGCGCCTTTGAGCGATTCGAAGCTGAGCTCAAAAACATCATTTTCGGAGTTCTTTTCGTTCTTCTCAAGGATGATGAGTCAAATATTTGGATCACTTCAGTAGTTTCGATCGTACAGTTCATTCAAATTCAAATCTTCCCCTTCCACAACCAGGTAACTCCTCATTACTACTCTTCTCAACGCGATTTTTTAGATTAAAGGTGTCTGGGACTCCGAAACGCTGGCTAATGGGATCGAAAGGTTCCTCGAGTTCTTCCAATTGGTTTACTACTTCAAAAACACGAACTGGTCTGTGTACATAATCATTTTCTACGTCGGACTAGCAGTTGTTTGTTTCGCTGCCTTGGATATCATTTACGTATCATACTCTTACTCGAAGAAGAAATTCGCTTTAATTTGGCCTCTCCAAGCGCTTCGCGCGTTGGCTTCGCTATTTGTCACGATACTCTACTTACCACTTCTCGACTACTTCTTCTCAGTGCTGAGTTGCGTTAACGACCGATCCGGAAAACTGGTTCATAGCATATTTACAGAGATCGCGTGCTGGCAGGATATGTACATCTTACATGCCGTACTTGCAATTGTTATCAGCATACTCTTTCTTGCGATCTCATTAACGATTTCGATCACATACTTTGAATGCCGAAGCACCTCCGGTGACCCTAACGCCAGGTAAGACAAATCGAGGATTCTTCAACCCTAAATGACTTATCTCCTAGAGCAAATGCGCGACCGAATTTTCTCTTGAACCTGTACCAAACGATGATGATCATAGCTTTTACGTTTATGAACGGCGATAGATATCAGGACATCATTTTAACGATGATCCTTGCTGGAAGTCTGGTGCTATTTTATAAATTCCATTACGATTCTCCTTACTACAACGAGAACATCGCAGCGCTGTGGTCTACGCTAGCCTCACTGAATCTCTGGACAGCCTGCATGTTAATCTTCTCTAGAATCTTCCACACGTCGACTACTGAAGGAGCTGTGATTGGGTGGTTGATAGGGCTTCCCTTCCTTGTGGTTATTGTCCTGACGAACAGAGACCATCGTGTTGATTTATTGCTGATAAATGTAAATAAATTCACCAATGGCGATCAAATTCAGAATCAAATCCGTTACATCCTCAAGCTTATATCTTGGCACAGTAACTCACTCTCGAATTGAATCGATTTAATGCGATATTTTGTAGATTCCGATCGCAATGCAGCGATTCTGCTGGATGGATACATTGAAATTCACAGACAAACCTGCAATCAGGATGACTGTCCATTGAAACAGAAGGTCCTGAAGAGCAATAGAATGACAAAGAGTTTGATGAGCAGCGATGAGAACCTGAACGAGAAGTACGCGCTTCTGGTCCAGCTTCTCTACAAAATGTTTTTCCACGGAATCAAGAAGTTCCCGAATGATACCTCATTGCGCGTCTCATACGCATTTTTCCTCCTTGAGAAGATGCGCAGCAAACAGCAAGCCCTACAAGAGCTTAATCAAGCAGAACAGAGCAAGCCGCCTTTTGACGAGCAGTTCATTATTTACAGATATAAGAAGATTATTGAGGACGAAATCGCTGAGACTCAAAACGAAGGCGCTGGAGGCTTGGATGTCATCAGCGAACTCGCGTTCCAGAACCACTTGCGTCAATGTCAGGCGAATATTGAGAAGTCAGCGCTTCAGCATATGGAGTTTTGGTCCCAGCTCAGCGAAGACAACCCTGATCTCGCGAAATTAAATGACCTTGGATCGAAAATCAATGCCTCGGTTGCACATGTCGAAGAGCATTGGAATAAGCTGCTGAAAATTAACCCAAATATGCCGAAGGCTATGAGATTGTATGGCAAGTTCTTGATTGAGATAATAAACGATAGAGAAGCCGGTGAGGATCTCTTGGAACGAGCGAGGATGATGATGAATACTGCGGCGCATAAAAAAACGATTAGCTTGGTGAATCCTACTGGAAATGACGAATTTTCTAATGATGCGACGCCGACGGTTTTCATCTCAGGTGACACTGAGAAGTTTGCGCTGATCACAGGCGTGAACCTTGCAGCAGCAGCGATGTTTGGATATAATAAAACCGAGCTTATCAATAGGAGAGTAAACATGCTGATGTCGCAGGTGTATTCGAAGTACCACGACTCGTTTATAGAGGATTATCTCAATAATACTGACACGAAGCTCGCGAATACGAATAAGGAGAAATTTGTTTTCGGAAAGAATAAATCGAATTACATCTTCCCTACCTACATCAATATCAAGGCCGTACCATCGATTCTGCAAGGCATTCAATTTATATCTACCTTCAGAATGGATAAAAACTTGAAGAATGCTGCTTTTGTAGTCACAACACCAGATGGAACTATTGATGCGATTTCGTCGTCTTGCATCACCATGCTTAAACTCGATCAGAAGATGGTCTTGCAGAAGAAGAGCAACATCGAAGATTTTGTCCCGAGAGTTCTCAAAGATCGAAATACTTTATTCAATCAAAATTTATCTGCTGCAAAATCATTTATCACGGTGGATTTCCTTTACCCTAAAGATTCTGAATACCTTTCGACTCCATACGAAACTTCAGGACAGCTGAATTGCTACTTACAAGATATGGTTTTCCTCTCGGGAAGAGTAACTGCGGGAATGTTTTTCAGATTTGAAAAGCCTCCCGAGAAACCTATCAGTCATATCGGCCCGGACAAAAAAATCAAGATTATTAACTTTCAGTTCAGATACGAGAGAGGCAAGCCAATTATTCACGGTGAGTACGTCGAAGGGTCCAGCTCAGACATCAACAGCGCAGGGCAGATCGACAACACCGGGTTTGCGGACGATTTGATAAATTCTGCGCTTGGATCAAATTTAGGTGATGGAGACGCCAATGGATCAGCTTTCGGTGGAGTTGCTGGCAGCGCGAGAAGCAGAGACCCAAATTTCCGCCAGCCAGACCCAGAAGTGAAGAAAATCGACTACGGTGCAGGTATCAAAATACTGCGGCTCGTCAATGGCCGGCCCTCTGAAATCGACGAGAGGAAAGGATCTGAAGAGGACGAAGAGGAAGAGAACGCGGATAATGTTAGTGAGGTTTCAAAACGAACACCCAATGCGAATGAGTTAAGGAAAAATGAAGAAGATAACGGGGACGATGTCTCACAGAAAGAGTTCAACACGACCTTCAAATCTAGGAAAGCGCTTAACCAAGTCATAAGCGACAAACGACCTCCACCATCGATTCGTAACCTGAAATGGGTCGCCAATACGCTGGTTCTGATCCTTGTCGCGCTTGCAGCAATCGATTATTTCATTACTGTGCGCGAATTCAACGAGATTAAACAAAATCTTGATGTCATCACTAAATCAAACGACCGAATCGCTGAACTTCAAAATATCGTTTCAAAGAGCAGAGATCTGTACCTCTTGACGCTTGGGATCTCTACCGATGCGACAGAAGAGGATTTAAGAGAGGAAATAGGGACTTCAGCGACCAATGTCAAAACAATCGTCGATGCGCTGGGCTTAAGCAGTATTCCTGTATCAGATGCGCATAGAAACCTATTGACTAATAACTCAGTTACTATGAAATTGCTGATATCAGGCGACCAAACTTCGACAACGATGTATAACCTCGATCAAGCGACTATGCAGATCATATCAAGGGCACTAAACCTAATGAATACGCCTCTTGCGTCAATTACCAGCAGCAATACGGATCTATTTTTCGTGACCTACAATAATTTCAATGAGTTCTACGAAGGACTGAGGAACTCATCAGACATGTATGTCAGTGAATTGGTCGACAGAACAGAGACTAAGCTGGAGGTCTTCATGGTGCTGCTCCTCGTAGCTGCAGCGGCATTGATTACAGCGCTCGTTATCTTAGTTCCGGTGTTTATCCGCGTGAACAAGAGTCGTGAAGAAATTTTGAGTTTGTTCTTAGATATTCCTGAAAGAACAGTAAAAGGGTTATACACGAAATGCGAGACTTTTATCTCGAACCTGCAAGTGGGTGAGGACGACGATTTGGTTTCAGAATTCGATGATAGTTTTGAAAGACACCGCGATGAGGGTGACTCGGAGCTTCATCCAAGGAAGAAAAGAAAGAAGTTTAAAAATAGCGGCAAAAACCAACGTGAGTATTTCGTGAAGATCTTAGTTGCAGCTTGTTGTGCGCAAGCGTTCTTTATCGTGGGCTATTTCCTCTCGAAAAATCTCCTTGATCAAGTCAATTCTATTTCCAAGGAATTCAACTCGACGTCCATGGCTGAATCCTACTTTTCGTTTGTGAATAACGTGCAAAGGTAACCGTTGTTTTTGTTGGCATCGTGCCTAATAAAAACAATTTTCTTCATCAAATAGGCAGATGATGATAGATAATACTCTCCCAATTCTCCTGCAAGATGCAGAGACGGTGAGCGTCGGGGCTATCCAAAAAATGTATTCGCTTGATAGTTTGATCCATGAGGTAACGCGTCATCAACTCTGCAACCGAGAGACTGAAATTCATTTTTTGTTATAGGAACATTCTGCTAATATAGCCTTTCACTCGGAGAATTACATAAATTATTTCAATCACATCATGATGCTGAATCCTTGCGATTTGCTAGAAGACGTTTCAACGGAAACCTGCAAAAGTTTCGCGAGTGGCGCTGTTTATCAGGTAATTTGACCACCACAAACATGGTCAGTTAACTTGCAATTACAGGGAATGGCAGTGGATATTACAAGGCAGTTTGAGAATCTGAGATACATGCTTCAGCTCTACCTAGATTTCAAAGAAACCCCAACGCTAGCTTTCCCAGACCCAGATGTGGCTTATGTAGAGGTTTACACACCCCAGACGGACCCTACCAATCAGCAGAAGAATAACTGGCTTAATATCATGAAGACTGCTCGCGCGATTGAAGCAGGTATAGAAATTTAACTTCCACATGTCTAATCAACTAAACCATGCATAATTGCAGATGATACTCAACATATCTTCATTCAAAAGGCTTTCCGAATATTAATGAAGCAATTCCAGGCTGGAATCGAAGATAATTTCGATAGATATATCGTTCAGAGGATCATTATTCTGATCTTGTTCTATGTCATGGCAGCAGCTGCTTATTTACTGCTCTGGATGCCAATCGTTAGCCGACTCAGCAAAGAGGTATTTCTTTTCTTTTACAACTACAACTTAGAAATTAATTCTTAATAATTCTAGATTTGGAGGACAAAATGCATGCTAACAATGATACCGCTAAATGTTGTCGCGAAGATCAGAAGTGTCAAACTTTTCCTTAAAAAATTCTGGAATGAAAGAGCAGTTGCTAACTATTAAAAGCTCCAGACTCTGTTCAGTTTTTTTCAGTTTTTGATGCTGTTATTTTGTATTTAGAGAACTTTAAGTTTGCCTAATAGCCTCCGTTTGCCGTTTCTTATGACTGCAATGAGTTTATTTGATAGTTATCCAAGTTTTACTATATTAAGCTCTATTTTCATATTTACCTCGTCAAAGCAATCTCGAATTTGAGCAAAGCATTATAATTCGGTTCTATCAGCATTTCTAATTCCATTCATTAACTAGCTCTGTACCGGGAAAAGCGGAACAGAAAGAAATTTGTTCATGTGTTATCTGATAAATTTGAATGAATACGGTTAGTTAAATAGAAGAATTAAAAAATTATCAGTTAAATCAAATAAATTTCAAAAGATTAAATGAAAGGAGCAACCTCAGACTACTATGAAAAGGTGTTTCAAGGAAAGAAGTTCCTACCAGGCGATCATATCGTTGGTGCTTGTGTCAAAAACGCTGCTCCTCCAAGAAATCTCATCGAATTTTGTAAAATTTACACTCGCCACGCTATTTTCGTGGGACGCGACCCAATCCATGAAGTCGTAGCATTCACACGAGGAAAAGACAACACTATTACTGCGAGCTACTCCACACTTGCCAAGTTTGCTGACCATAAACCTGTTCTCATCGCAAAATACGAGGCTGAGACATCTGTTGATCTCAAGTCGACAAATTTCACTTATGAAGATGAGCGGGCTCCAAGGCTGGAGACTGTTGAGTTTGCTATCAGATTGGCTGAGGAGAAAAGCTTGAAGAGTTCCTATTTCTTTGGCAATCACGGCGAATCCATTGCCCACGCCTGTGTCGTAGGTAGTGGAGAGCCCACTAGCACATATCTCTATCGAGCATTACTCGACGAAGCAATTCAGGTCAAAACAGACAATGGACTCCAAATTCTTTGGGGAAATGTCTGCGCAAACTTCAGCAAGCTCGTGCAGGCGGGGACCGAAGCGATATGGAAAGCTGGGCAAATGATCAGCAATTTAGTTTCTTTCAGCGAAGCATACTGCAGTTTTCATTCAATCGACGAGACGCTTGAGAGCGAACTGACGAAGTGCTTCCTGGAGCTAGCAGGCAATAAAGATGACACAAAAGTGTTCAGCGAACATCTAAAGCGAGTGAAAAAAATCGCTTCAAAGTTAAACTGCGTTCCATTGGTCTTTTTCGAGAGAGTTTCTCAAGGCATTGGCGATGAGAAGTTCCTCGCGAAATATGTCAATGAGACATTATTGGACTCGAAGGAGAAGATGGATCTTAAAATGCAAGTGATTCATTTCCTGCTGGCAGTGTCGGTGATACTATTAACCAGCTACTACGAGAAGAAATACTCTTTCAAAACAGAGAACGTTAAAAAGTCGGAAACTAAAGGCCAGCCAACGGAATTATCGAAAATGAGTCTTAAAGAAGTCTTCCCATTCAGGGTGGCTAACGGCTATAGCGGTGATGTCACATTGAAGCCGAGCCAAACGCAGGTCAAAGGCAAAGAGAACTTGAATGTGAGTTCAACTTCAGTTGTTTCCTCGAAGTCTCGTATCTTTTGAACATTTTTTTATTTATTTGAGACAATTTTGATTTTTCAAGCCTGAAAAAATGAATAATCGATAAAATCTTCTTCATACACAACTGTTACTTACTCTGCCACGGCTTTCTGAAATAAGTTTTAAAGATACTGGGGGGTGATTGCGTTAAGATTCTTAAGTTCTGATTTAATTAATAAACTTATTAATTGCGATAGATAAGATCGAATCGGTGTATCTTTGTGTTGTTAATTGATTTGCAATAAAAATTATTTGTAAACGAAAAATAAAACTCCATAATCCTAATGTTGCACGAACAAGCTCTTCGAGGACAAAATCTTCCCTACTGTGAGCCAGAGGTCAGCCGTCTCACCAGTCTTCTTCAATCGAAAGCCTCTGAATGTGAGGAATGGGCTCGGAAGTATAAAACCCTTGAGATTACTCGTCAACAAGAAGCTGAGGAATTTAAGAAGACCATTAATAGCCTCAAAGGAACAGGATTTGTAAGACAATAACTTCGAACACTCTCCAATTGCTTTTTTAAAAGGATATTGATAAGGTTCACATACGATTCAACGCAGAGCGTACGGCTTATGAGACACAGATTGTTCAACTGCAGCTTAAAGTGACCGAGCTTGAGAGTATGAATAAAAACCTGCAAAGAGACAACGAGCGGCTGACATATCTGTCAAATGACCGCATCTTGGAGATTGATTCGCTGAAGAAAAGATATAATGAGCTCGAAGAAGCCTATAGACTTGAGGTGAGCGAGCTACAGTCGCAGCTGGAACTCTATAAATCGAATAGCTTCGTAAAGCTCATCTGCTTTACCTGTTTATAATGGAAATTCGTTTTTCATAGGATGTTAAGCAGTTGGCAATTAGATACGGAGCTGATAAAGCAGCAGATCAAACTCAAATTAACCAACTGAAACAGGTGAGCGAGAATCTCAAAGAAGAGCTGCAGCGAGTGTATGAGTTAGTAAGTGTGAGAAAAAATGACTATGATGAACTCTCGGAGCAGGTAGTTGACTTCTTTGGTATCAGACTGAAACAAGCGCGTGTAGTTTGAGAACCTGAAGAAGAGTTACGATGAGCTTAATCGCAAATCCGCTGAGTTCAAAGGGATAGGGTATACAAAGGAGCGCATTGAAAGTATAGTAAAGGAAAACGAGTTGCTGTAAGTTATTTTCATGTTGGTGCATTGTTGATAAGGTTTGTTGATTCACAGCAAGAGGATGGCTGATGAGAGTCGAAAGCAGTCAGAGGAGAATTTGGTTGCTCTTGAGGAGAATCGGCAGTTGTTAGAAACGAAATTGCAGGAAATTGATGTGTTGAGGAAAAAGTATGAAGACGCGATTTCTAACTATGATAAGTTGAATAGTCAGGTAAATTATATGATTGATTATTTTTTAAATATTTCTTGTTTGAAGCTGCTTCAGAAACTTCAAAGCAGTCCGAGCAACTGAGAGGGTTTAGGTGGGAAAATGATTGTAGGAAAAAGTTCTTTAAATGATACTGTCTAACAAATGAATAAAATCAATGCTTTCGTTATTTTCTAGTTGTTAGTTCGAGAAACTTTCGTTTTCTTTGAACCACATCGACACAAATATAGCATTTCTCACAGGATAAATTGAAAATTTTATTTAGAGCGAGAGAGAGGAAAAAAAAAAATTTTAAATTCTCGTCATGCTGGGTGTGAAGCTTGAGTTGAAGAAATTTCTTAATTGCATCCCAATTGCTAGAGAGTCGAGCAACGAAAACTCATTCTCTCTCGAATGTTTAAGAAACCGCAGATTTAGTTTGTTTGACATACAATGTATAAAATTAAACAATCATTTTAGCAAATTAATTGGTTGTTTTAACAGTAGGAGAAATCTTTCAGTTAATAGCGAATTTGTTTATTTTTATACCGGGTGAATTCAGATTGCTACAAAGAGAACATGGGACATCAGAGATGATTCTCATTGTTTCTAATGATATTGACTCTCAAGGTTTTTAATGATAATGATTTAATAGGTTTTGAAGAGTTGAAATCATGAAGTAACCATCAAGAAAAAAGAGAGAGAGGGATGGAAAGGAAGGATATCTTCGAGTCAAAAAATTTAACCAACAAAGTTTTTCGGACTCGTTTTCTCACACTGTTTAAAAAGCAAATAAGAAAATTTCCAAATACAATCAGTACAAATTAAATGCGCTCTGGTTTACCAACGATAGATATAAAATTGTTCGGCAATCAAAAATTTATTACGGTCTTTAACCCAGTTCACTGCAAAAGAAAAACAATAATCTCTTGAGAAGAAAGATTTATAAAACTGGCCTAATCAAATCGGATATCAAATATGCACTCAGACGACCTGTTCAAAGAATTTGCTGAGCACAATCGAGAAAGCCACCTGTCCACTCAAGCATTCCTCATTGAAAGCGAAACTCATAACTGTTTCGAGGAGCTTGATTCCATATTTCTCAACCTCAGCGAAATAAAGAATTATTTCGGAGAAGAGGAGAACTCCTTGGAAGATTTTAATCCCAGTGAATGGAAAACAATCCCACTCAAAATCCCTAACTCCAAAAAGATAAAGAAGCCAAAATTTGCTTTCAAACGGATCATCAAAAAGACGTCTATATTCATGGACAAGTGCGACATAGTAGTGAAGTTATTTAAAATTATTTCCATCAACGACCTTCAAAAACATCGAATTGAAGAAGAAAATGCAATTTTGAGAGAATTCGACAAGATAATGAATTAGTCCCTTAATTTTCCTCTGGTTTGATGTCTAGTAATCATAATAGTTATCAAGAACTCTTTGCCTTGTACAAAACATTTTATATTGAGTTTCTTCCTGGCTTAGGCTTTCTCCCGTTTTCTCCTCAGGATTTTTCAAGCAAAGAAAACATATATAGAATAACTTCAATTCAAGCCATCAAATTGTAATTCCAAATTGATGTTCAATAGAATCTCCTAACCATCAATGAGGAACGCAACTAACCATGAAAAAATAGATTATGGAACAAAGTATAATGGTCAACGTTGAAAACAAATCATGCTGATAATTTATCGTTCTGCTGCAAGAATTTTTCCTAACTTTTCCAGTGGGTTGTCAGGCCTAATGCAAAATAAGCTTATCATGCGAATGAATGATCAAAAGGTACTGCTCTCTGAATACGTAGTAAAGGTTGTCCTCAATTTTCTTACAAAAAGCCTCGTCATTGGCTAGTAAAAACGTCGGATCAGTCAATCGCTGCATTGCCTCGTTGATTTCTTTGTCAATTGCATCCGAATAATTATCTCTCAGACTCTCCAATAGTTCCTCTTCGACACTCTCTGAAGTAATCGGTAACTAACAAATGAAAGCGGCGAATTTACTTCCGGCCTTATCGCCTTGTATATGCTGTGATTGAATCTGTTGAACGACCTCCGTCCGATTAACCGTGGATGAAACTTGACCAAGAAGGCCACCCAGGCCTGACACTGGTCCCATTCCTCCGGTCGTTGATTGCTGGCTCCTTTCCATTTTTATTAGCTAATGAGAGATAAATAACTTATTTTCAGTTTCGAAATTTATCAATTACTGTGCCTTTTTTAATTTCTTACCAAAGAAACACTATTATTTCTCTCATTTGAAGTGATGGGTTCTACAATCAATATAAAAAAGACTAGTAAATATTTCATATATTTCACAACCTTATGCATATCTTGCTATTCAGATGAAAAAATATGTCAAAGAAACATGTGTTGTTAATCTTCTCTGTCGGCTAAAACTGGATTGAGTTAATGTTAGATCGTAAGTCAGGAAAACACGAATGCATTACTTGATTTGTGGCGTTCTAGCCAATCATTTTTCTCTTCGAGCTGCTCCTCTAACGAGACTTCCTGGAGAATTGTCTCGCTGATCAGTTTTTCGTTCTTGATTAGTAATTCTTGGTACTCATGGTTTTGGAGTATTCCCTTTTCGTTCTTTAATGCTAAGAAAAATTTTTGCTCTGATGGAAAAAATGGTTAATTCGTTTGTTTTCAGACGCAAGAATTGCCTTGTAAAAGTTTTTTGCCTTCGACAAGTTTTTCGATTTCTTCTTCAATCAAGTGTTTTTCTTTCAGAATGGCTTGGTCTGAGAATTAGTAGGGAATCTAGAGGAGAAAAAGAAAAAATTTCTTTACATTGGTCGATTGTTAGGCAGCTTTCGTCAGGGAAATCCATGAGTTTAGAGCTATTGTTTACAGACAAATGCAATTTATTTATTTTTAATTGGTAGCAATTTTTGTACATTAAAGTTCTAACGGTCCTGTGAATAAAAATTTATTCGCACAAAATCGATCCCTTCAGAACGACGGATTCCTTGAGTGTTTATTTCCTTTGTCATAATTCATTCTCAAAGAGAATTAAATTCTACGAGTTCCAATTCGATTTTATCACATGGAAATTTTCTTCTACATTCAGCATTCTTTTACATTCGAATTTTATCACATGTGAAAATTGACTCTACCTTGGTGGAAGCACGATTAATTAGATTTCCTTCTTCTATAATAGTATCTTATCCGACTATTTTCTATGATCTGAGGATTATTGTAGTTGAGTTTTCTATTCAGTCTGAAGAGGGGACTAGAATGGATTTTGTTCCTTTTCGCTTTCATCATAAATAAACTCCTTCAACAACACATACAGCTCGAGTAGCGAGGTGAGAACAGTTTAATCATTCATCGCAAACTCCAAAGAACTTCGAGTTAGTCATTCCAATTCTGCTTCCTATATTTATTATCAATAATAATGAAAACCTTTGACATAGCCGGCCGCAGACTGACATAAGTTTTTCTTTCAACCAAATCAGAATTTTGAAATTATTCTCAAAAAAATGTCCTCAGCCGATAAATTATTCTTTCTATTAATGAGTCCATAAACTCAATCACTCAATATTTCTGTCCAAATAATTTTCACTCAGCCTGCTCTACTAGCTTTCATTTGGTCTCATAATTTTAAAATATTGTGAAGAAACAGATACTCTCTCATGGAAAAGATATATCATTTCGGCTGAGAATTCGACCTACTGAATCTGATCTTGTTTTTGTTTTCCGAAATATTTCTCAGCCTCTCTCAAAATTCTTCACATTAAAGTAGCAGATTTTCTTCTTCTCTCTCATCAAGAGTCGAAAATTTAGTCTGAGCAGTTTGCTTTCTCTAAAAATAGTGTGACTTTCCGACTGCTCATCAATAATTTTTATATTAAAACTTGCGTTCTTCTTTACACACCACCGATATATCAATAGGTAGCAGCAAGCATGGACAACTACTTTGGACCTGGGCTCCGCTACGAGCCAAATAACACTGGACTTTACAGAAGCGGTCAAGAAGACATGGTAAAACAATTTTTACGTTTCAATATCTCATAAAATTTCCTCTCAATCAGCTACAGCAAGGCTTGGAGAATTATCGAGTTATTGATTCTATATTGAACAACATTACTTACGTCTCCTCAGCTTCTCAGAAAAGTTTCTCATATAATAAAGATCCTTATGAAAAACCCAGGGTTTCTCTGCCTTATGTCAACCAGAGAGGGTCATTCCGTCCGCAAGAGGAAGAAGATCCAGGCTTTCTGCCAACCCGTCGGCAAAAGTACCTTCCGGTACAATCCGTCACTGATCGCCAGCATTATTCGGACAGATACAACGGAGAAGATCTTCAAATTAATAAAAGAAGATCGAATCAGCAATATGCTAGTGGTTTTGATGGCAGCAGCTATGAACAAGTTGATTTCTCCCTTATCAGTGTTTAGTAACAGACCTATTTAGGGCGAAGTTAGGCCACTAAGTAGATCTAATCGTTCGAGGAGCAACGGGCATTTCCGTCCACACGAATACAGAGAAGCAAACAGTATGATGGACGCTTATGACAGAAAATTCGAGCAACGGCAAACTCTTCCGCAATATATGAGTCCAGAGCCTGGTGCAAGACGAGGCCAATATCCTGAGGAGTATTATAACTCTGATCTGCAGCGACTAGGAAAGCACCATCATGTCAGTTCATCTGTAACGCAATTGCCGGTGCTCACCAACCCAGACTTACAGAAATTAATCCCAAACCTCAAAAAGCAGCAGCAAGTAGTTACTCGGATCGATAAACAAGCCAAACTTCTAGAAGATCTCGTTAAAAAGCTTCAGAAGCCTGCAGAGAAGGAAAAGGAGAAAGAGTCTGTGAATTTCGAGAATAAATTGAAGGAATTTGAGCAGAATCTGCAGTTAAAAGCAACGCTTACCAAGCAACAAGAGCAAATTGATAAAATGGAGCTCATGAATCTGATAGGAAGGAACGTCAAGCCAGAAGCCGCCTATGAAAAGAAAAAGTCACCTCAAAAACCGAATGTAACCATGCAGCTTATGAGGGAGCAGATGCTGGCGCAGCAGAACCAGTTTTTGCAAACAATGCTGTTTATGGAAATGATGAAGCAAAATCAGCCACCTCCTATGCCTTGGCAGATGGATTATAATCCATATCCCATGCTCATGCCATTTAATTTTCAACAACCGAGACCACGGTAAATTATCAGCGAAAAGCACATATTGAGATTGTATCATGCTGATCTGTAGTCCTAAAACGAGGAACCTAAGGAAATACCTATGGGCAATAGCATATCCTAAAATTCTTGATAAGTATGCTGAAACAGAAATTATGAAACGTGTTGAGAACATTCGGCAAGGGCTTTCATCAGTCAGAGAGAAGACTGAGCAAGTAATTAAGCTTATAGATTCAAAGTCTAAAGAATTCGATGTAGCTGTTTGTAGAGCATTTTGTTCCAACCATCCAGGACAATATGATGAAGGTAATTCCTGTTTAGAATCAGCAAAGAGCTTTAACAATACTGAAAAGTGGCGAGATGAGAAGAGATTGATCTATCAGGGTGTTCTGAAACCCGAACCAACAGCTGTCGAGATATCAAACACGAAAATTGAGATTGAGGTAATGATTACTCACGTTTGTAGAAATGCTTGATAATGTGTCTCTTTCATCAGGATGAAATCGTTAAGGTCATTAGGGAAATATTCGACAGAACAACAACAGCTGCTGAAATTGACCCAGAAAATCCAGTTCATAATCCTGATGTCAAAGAGCTTCCTGAAAGTTTCATGCTCTACCTAGGTATATGGAATATGAACCTTTCAATTTTTAATTTTTCTCCAAGGGAATTTCTGTATGAATAAGGTCCTCATTCCTTCAGGGTTCTTGTCAATATTCGAGCTCAGAAGGCTTACTTTCAGCCCAAAGTTTAGCAAATTGCTGTAAAGATTTGTGCGTTTTTGCATACCTTACTCACCAAACGATAGTATCAAAGGCGAGATAGGAGATCTACAAGCGCAGATGGTGTTGACAAACATAATTTTTCTCAAAATATTCATCTTGCGAATCCTTATGAGTCCTGCAACAGCATTCCCTAGCCTCTTTCAAAAACCCGAAGATAGCCATCCCTACCTTCATGAGTAATCTTGCACACTCTGGCCCGTTTTTCGCAACTTTTTTCTTCATAATAAGGAATATGAAGTTCATTTCCTCAATTATCTATCATGCCATCATGGAATTGTTCGATGAAGAACTTGAGGAGGTCTTTGTTTTAGATAATGAGGAAAAAATCAGGAATATCGGCCCAGCAGATCCTTTATTCGCTCCAGGTATATATTGGACTATTCTGTCTTCGGAACCATAGCTACCGCGTTGATTTAGGTTCAAATATAAACGGCGGAGCAAGCGAGGAGGATGTCATTAATGGTCTATATACGAAGCAAGAGATACGCCAAAGGATGAAATCAGACATAGAGTAACTGAGATTGTGATAGTATGATCGAGTAACGTTGTTATTTCAAGCTATAATATACTGAAGAAAATATTCCTGAGTTGGAGTGAGACGCTCCATGCTTTGGTGATGAAAACATGGCAAGCAACAGGCACGGAAATCAAGAAATGGAGAAATGATCCAAAGAAAAAGAAACCTTTGGATATCGCCAAGAAGGACCCATTGCTGAAAAACTTTGTCTTTAGAGCTGTTTTAAGGCCGTTTTGATTCGAGTGATAATATTGACAATTTATCAAAAATTTAGATGAACTTTTTCTTTTGTATTAATTCACAGTTTTCTCAATTAAACAGTTGGTTCAATTACTGTATATCTGATTGTCAGCATTGATATGTATCATAACTCAAGCCATTTCCAAAAGTGTGTACAATAATTCCTTTTTCTCACTGAACTACCAAATATCATCAAGAATGGATCTCTCACTTTGAGTTGTTTTTTATATAATTCAAAGATTTTTGACAAATAATTACAACAGAAATGAACATGAGAAATGAAACAGATTTAATATCTTTTTTGACAAGCATCGAATTATGGTATCCCTAAAATTATCCTAAGATGATATAAAAAGATAGATACACATCTCTTTCGTAAAATTTCGATAACGGCCTCAATGGCTTATACCTTCTCCTTTATAAACTCTTCACAACGGCCCTCTAAATTCTAAAAAAACACAAGGTAAATTAGAAGGTTATCAAACAAAGTACTAGGAATTATACCAGAGAGTCTTAATTCGAGCTAGTACCTCTCGAAGTTTAGCTTTATCCACGGGTTTCTTGAGATAACTATCCATCCCGACTTCCAAACACCGATCAAGTTTCTCCCTCGCTTCATTGGCTGTGCATCCAATTATCATCAGATTCGCTAGATCGTCGTCAATGTACTTCGCTCGGATCGTCTGCGTCGCTTCGTACCCATCCATCACAGGCATATCAAGGTCCATAAACACAAGCACAAAATCCCTGCAATTCAACCCGCAAGGGTTAAGCCGTCTTTCTTCAATCTTCTGAACCGCTTGGAGACCATTAGATGCTGTTGCTACCTTAACGTCGAGGCTTTTTAGCAATGTTTCCATAGTTATCAGGTTGAAATTATTATCATCGACCACGAGAACAGGCGCGCAGTTGCATTTTTGCTTTTTTGTGAGCTCTGGAGACTCGATCATGCTATTTGACATTAAGCAATTCATACTATCATTTTGTTGATGCATGAGGACTGGAGATTCGTGAAGACTGGACCTCATCACGTCTAACACTGCTGGTCTTTGTATTTCAACAACCGTCTCGTGGACATCTTCACCATTATTTGAAGTATTTGAAATCAAATCCAGTTCAATGCTTGATCTTAACCCATGGACTCTCATCTTTCTCCTTGACTCCGGCGACGAACTAGGACTCACGTTTAACTCTTCAATACTAAACGAAAACACTGAGCCCTTCCCATCGTTAGAATCAACCACTAACCCACGGCTCGTTCGCGGGTTCAGTCGTGTAATCAACGCGTGAGAAATCGTAAGGCCCATCCCAGGGTCCCCGAGCTTCTTGCTGTAATGAAACGCCTTTTTATTTAGATTTCTTCGAATTTCATCCAATTCGCTCGATTTGATGCCGATGCCCGTGTCGATGATAGTAAAAGTTGCCTCTTTCTGAGGGTTTATGTATAAATCGACCTGAATCGTGCCTTCGAATGTGTGTTTCGCGGCGTTTAACAGAAGATTTAATACGATTCGCTTGTACTTCTCGGCGTCAGTAGCGTGAAATATTTGTTTGCGAGGGTTAAAGAGCAGTTCTATCGACACCTCCCGTCGGATAATGCTGCTTTTCACAAATTCAACGCATTCCAACACGATTTCCGTGAGGTTAGCTTGGACGATCGCGGGATGAAAAGAGCCTCGCTGCATCTGAACAAAATCAATCACGTCTTCTATAAAATGAGAGAGCAGTTTTGCATTTTGTAACGCTGGGAGTATCACAGCCTTTTTGAGATGCTCAGAAACCTCACCACGCTCACAGGCGTTTTCGAGCAGATTTACATTCGTGTTCATCGGGGTCCGCAGCTCGTGGGAAATCCAGGAGAGCAGATTCATTTGAGATTGGTTGATTTGCTTAAGCTGCGAGACGCTATCACTGATGTCTCTCAACAAGACGATCAGACAATGCTCCTCATCAAATCTTCCCGTCGAAATCCTAATTTCGATCCACCGAGACTCGTTCCCTTCGTCGTCGAAGATAGTCCCGTTGATGGTAAACACGTTGCCTTTCTCAAGCTCCGCATAAAGCTCTTTTTCTCCCGATAGCATTGCGACCAACGCGTTTAAACTCGTTGCTTTTTGCGTGCTTTCCGTGCAAAGCGGGAATTCAATTCGCATTTGTTCCTCGTTTTGGATTTCGATTTTTTGAATCAGCCTCAGTCCAGGACTCACCAGCGTGAGGTCGTTTAATGTTGGACTGCTGTCGCTATTTCTGCGGTGCTCTAGTTCAGGCATGTTGCAGAATTTGATTTCTGATTTTTGATTGATGATGATAATGTCCTCTCGGATCTGCTTGAGAATATTTTGAAAAGATGAGAGGTTTTCTTTTGCTCGATATTTTTTCGTGAAAATCTCGCGGTTTCGTCTCTCGTGGTATAAAATCGCTAAAACCATGCAAATCAGCGTTCGGAATAGCAGTAACATCGCTGCTGGGCTTTTAAGCTTATATATCAGAGCAAATATTAAGAACGCAGTCCAAAAGCAGCTGAAAAAGAAGATTTTGCTGTACCACTCAAGCAGTACGCTTCCAAACATCATATAAATCCAAAGAAAGTCGAAATGGATTTCCGTTGCTTTGAAAAAGTCTTCGAGAGCGGAGAGGTCGACCTGGATATTGAGACTTAGCTTCAAATCATCTTTCAAGGTGAAGATCGATACCGCAGTAATCACGACAAAAACCGGCAAATATATGAGAAATTCTCGCTGTTGTTTAAACATTGCGCTTAATTTTGCTTGGAAATGCTTTGATATCGTCGTGATGGAGTTGATTATTGCCAGCGAGGCGATTAAAGTGATTTTGATAGCAAAACCCTCTAATGATAGACTTCCGGTGACATACCACACAACTTGGTTGATTAGGTAGAAGAGGACGGTTAGAGTGATAATTTGGTTGTAAGTGGCGACATGAATACTGCACTCTTGATATTTTTCCTCTCGATACGAACTGTGGATCTTCCTCGAAGCAAATCTAAGGCGGAGCAAATTATTCATGGCTTTGTTTTTTCAATAAGTAAATAAAATTATTTCAATAAAATATTTAAACAATCAATCAATAGCCAATCTATTTGGAAAACTCGATAGTTTCGATATAAGCAGGAAAAACCTGCGTGTTTAATCAAATAAAGCATACCTTCAAAAGGTATATTTCAACAGAGTTCTCTCAAAAAGAATGACTCAGAGACAAGGTGATGAAGCACTCTGTTTTGTACTCATTAATGCGTTTTACGAAGTTAAATTGTTTTTTTGAAGACTCATCAATATGGATGGGATTCTTACTCTACTCTTTCGAAGAGCTGAAGTTTACTATGAGCTGACCGATATATTGCGAAATGAAACTAGATTTCAGTCTGTAAACAAAAACTCACACGACTATGAGCAAAGAGAGCGGTGGTGATGAGGGTTTGCGAAAAATAAAAAATTTCGAAAAAAAAGTTTTTAAATTATATAAAGTAGTTTGAGAAATCGTTATAAATCTTTTACATCAAAAAATTCATCGAGTCTTGATTCGAAATATAAAGTCTCTGAATTATTTTATTGAAGAGAAATCCGATCTCTCCGTTTATAGTAGTGGCTTTCATCGAGAAGAGGTCTCGCGCTTCGCCGAAGGAACGAATTGAAGAAATAATAATAGGGATTTTTCTCTATCAATATCTTTCAACGATTTTAGTTCATAAAGTGACAAAAAGGAAGGCTAAGTACTTGCTAAATTGCTACTGAAGAATTTTAAATGAATTTCTTTTCAAGCCTGTCCGAAAGCCAACATTATAAATAAACTCTGGATGCCAAGCATTAAGATAGTGGGAATACAGTCTCACATTATTACCAGTGCTGGTGCAAATATATAGATACCTTCAAATAGATGGTGACATGAATGTAAAGCGGCTACTTCTGGCATAATTAACTGAAATGAACCAATTCGACGACTCCTTCAGGCTTCACTTATTGGCACGATTGTCGTTATCGTTGAAAAGCAGCAAAGAATCAGAAGAAAATTTCTCAGTGATAATTCTTTTCTTTTGTAGTGATTACTATAGATGATAAGCAGCTTTTTAGTAACAAATAAACAAACTTAAGTGAATTTCTTTCTTTAAGTTTAAATGACCATATCTCTAAAAAAGTAGACTCAGACTTTTGGTCCACGAGCCAGCCCATTCGAGCCTCGTCTATGCTTCATAGCTACCTTCTCTTTGAAATGCTCTAGAAAAATGCTGGAGTTCTGTCATCCTTCGTTTTCTTTTTGTCCAAACATACTACTTTCTTCTGAGGTTTCTGTGGTATCTCGAAACCATACAGCGCAGGATCTGATGTGCAAGGAACTTCTTTTTCCTCATCGATCTATCATGTAGACACAATTATAAGAAAAGGCCACTAAAAGAAGAAAATACCTTGACCAATTTACGGTACTTAATCATGTGCTGGTCTTCTTGTTCTAAATCCCGTGATCGCATAGCAATTGTCTCTAATTTTACGTCAGCAGGATCTTTTGTGTAGTCCGGCCTTGGGAACGTAACACCAGAATCTCTTAAACGGCCTTGTATGTCCATGGCTTTTTGGAGACCGACAACTTCAGGGTCGGTAAATCTAAAGTTTGGGATCAATTGATTATCCATTGCTGAGTTTTTGAGAGCTGTTAGCGTTATTCTGTCTATTGTGAATAAATTATAAATCCTTGCGAAATTGATTGCGCTAGCTCAGAATTAATCAAGGAACTGATTAAAATCAGTCTGGAAAAAAGATCAGTTCGCTAAAGCCAATCGGAATCAACTGATTCAAGATCAATATATGAAACAGATAAAATTTGGTATACTCAACACGATGGGGAAGAGACTAGGATACGTCTATGGACAAGATACCAGTGCTATTGAACGCGATATTGATGCAAGTGGCTATGAATGAAGAACGATTTGAGAATGCTAGCCATTCATGCCAAAATTTCGAACCCCATTATATTTCATAATTTCAGAAAAAGAGTCCTTATTGTTTGCTAAACGGATAGGTTTTGCGATATCAGCAACTGATTTGGCTGGTTCAAAAGATTATTCTTCCATTCTCAAAAAATCAAATATTTCAAGATAGGACATTCTTGACTCTAACTACGAGGATTCGAACACAAGAGTGAGGTTTTCTCATAGTATTTTTCGTTTTGCAAGGCAATTCGACGCTTAACAACACCTTTAATAAGATCAATGAATATTCATGATAATGTTTACTGAGCATTGAAGTTATTCTTCAGTTAAAATAGAACGTAAGTTCTACAATATAGTTCAAGCAAGATCCTTCACACCAATCATTTGAGCCCAAGAAACTGGTGCAAAATCGAAAAAATATAATTGAAAGTTAATTGAGTTCACCATCAAGCAGTACTTTATAATGGTACATGTTATCAACGAAAAATCGATCTTTTAAGCAAAGAAACTCAATAATTCACGATTGGAATTGCTAATGCATATAAATAGGTATAAACCGAGCGGAAATCGATATCAATAGCCGTAAAAATAATTCAGAGCTTTAGTGTCACATTTTTTGTGAAAGGTTTCGATTATTAATAGCAGTAAATCACACATAAAACCTTCATTTCACTTTCTCTCATAATACCTCATTCTGAGAAATTCGCAAGCTCATCTGATAATAAAAATCGGCAGGCAATTAAATTTATTTTTTCAATTTTCACATCAGATTATATTATCCTTTCCTTTCAGGCAAAAAGCTCTTACCGTCTCGGTTCTTCGGTTCAAAACTTCAAAATCAATAGTTCTCCTTTATTAACAACCGTCTATCAATTCAACTCGAATTTAATTCCTTCGCTATGTACCCACATAATCAAAACGGCATGTCTCAGCAATCTTCAAAGGATCCCCTTCACCATATTCGTTTTAACTACAACAATCCATTCAAGTTCCAGGCCAACCAGGATGCTGCCATTGGAGCTGATATCCTTAAAATATATAAGAGCCTTCAAACAGCATCAACCAAGGATTACACAGAGCTAATACAACAATGCAGTAATGTTGAAGAAAACTACAGCGCCATCTTAGCGATCAAATGGGACACCGGTAAGGATGAGGTTAAACATAAACCTGTGGGCTGGGACATCGGAGCCGATGAAATCGAGCACAAACCTATGGGTTGGGACATTGAAAAAGACGAGGCCATCCCCAAGCCAAGACAGAGTCTGGGCTTCAATAAAAACCCACTGGGAGAGGACAAAAAGACTGGATTCCCTGGAACCAATGGAAACCAGACCCGCAACTCATATCCAAACCCTTCAGGTTTCAATAACGGCCTTTACGTTGAGAATCGTACCTCTACATATCAAATAAAGTCGAATTTTGATAACATCCAAATGACTTACTCTCAGAACGTGAGCGCTCTTCCCTCAATGAAACTGTCCACTATTGCCAAAGAGCAAGACATCAATAATTTTATGGCCAAATTTCAATGTACTAGAGCCACAGCTATCGGGTATATTGAAGCTTTCGGAGATTATCAAAGTGCTTGCAGAGAGTATCTAAAAAACAACTAGCCTTCGACAGATCCTGGAGGATTTCAAATTTTTTTAAAATGATAAGGCGATGGATTTAATATTGTTTGCATAGAGTATCACCTTCAGCGGTAACAAATTTTAAAGCTTTATATACATCGGCGTTATGTAACAAGAGTTCTGATTAGCAAAACACTGGCTATTTACAATCCAAAAAACCATTTAAAACCCTCTGAATGATCTCTTCCTAAAGCTCCTCTCTTAGCATATTAGAGCTCACCGCGCTTGACCCAACAGTCTCAAAGCTGAAAATATCAGAATCTTTTGATATTTTCCTCATATAATGTGAAAATCATTGCAAATATTCTGGTGTTGAATCAATAAATAAAAAAAAAACTTAGTTCGATCGATCAACTCGAAATTTAAAGTTTCTTCCCGCAGTGAATGTCAACCAAAGACATAGATCTCATCACTCAATACCTCTCTTTGGCTGGTAAAATTCATCCTCATTCTCACTTACAGTTCCTTATCATTTCCAGAGGGCAGAGACAAACTAATCAGGTTCTTCCAATACGTTGCTTTGTTCTACAATTGGTTCTTCTCTGAAAATATTCAACTTGCGAAAGAATTCAAGTTCATGGCATGTAATTTGACCCAATTCCAGGAACTCTACTCACAATTTGCTCTTTCCCCTGCTAGTTTCCTTCCGAGATTGCCGAAAGTTAATGAGACTGGTGACTGCGATCATCGGTGAAATTGGAAAGATAAAAAGAGTAAACGCGCACCTCAAATGGTCAGATCTCAACCGAAAAGGAGCAAAAACCAGCTTTATTATCAGTAGACTGTGCTATATCGGGTACTTTCTTTTTGACAACCTCGTTATCCTTGCAAAAATCAAACTAATCAACGTCGCTAATCGCAAAAAACTCGCACTTTACTCCTATATTTTCTGGTTGCTGGGTCTGGTCACGTCATTCTCATACAATGTGTTTCTGCTAAGAATCTCGTATGCGCTGGAATCAAATCTAAAGTATTCGATGATTAATAATAAAACCCCAAAGCAAGCGTACGACTCCCTTATGAATATTTCAAAAGATCGGCAAAAGATATTGTTTAATCTGATTCGAAACACTGGGGATATCGCCATTGCAGCGAATGGAACCAATTTACCGAAAATGCTGCTGAAGACGAATTTTAATTATGGGTTGATCGCAGTAGCAGGACTCTGTTCATCAGCGGTTGGGATGTATCAGTGCTATCAGAAGGTGAAAAAGCAAGGAGATTCTGAATTCGATTTATATGATAGAGGTGAATAAAACATGGAAATATGATTGATGAAGGAAGTTTGACTTAGATGAAACACCGTACTTTGCAAAATGTATATGCTTTAGTTATTCGCGTTGATCTGCACTAATTTGCTCAATAAATACTTTTGATCAATTAAGTGTTTATTTAATGAACCGAAACTCTCTGATAGTCACTTGCTTATGATAATCACCCACACAAATTGCTCGAAGCCAGATGAATTGAATGAAATTTCAAGCAACCTTATGATGTTTCATGAGACTAAGACAGAAAAGGCATTACCATATTCCATAATGTTGGTCACTTAAAATTAACAAAAATTGACATTTATTTCCTTAGGATTCTTTGTAAGAGCTGAGATACCATCATAAACAGAGTGTGCATTTCATTTTGCTTCTAAATGAATATTTATTATTGCTAGAGATTCTCCCTGTTCGCTGTGGTTTGCTGTCTTCACGACGGCTGTTTAGATTAGTTTAATCATAAGATGTTTTATTCCTACAGCTAATAAAAGAAAGCACCTGAAAGCCAGATTGGATGGATGTGAAGTTTTTGAAACTTAAGCCGTAACGCACGAAAAATGACGGAAATAAAATCAAAATTTCTAATATTTGTTGCACAGTGAATTCAAAAATTTCCTGTGCTTGTTGGAAAAGAGAACTAATATTCAGAATCTATCAAAACAATAAAAAACACCAAATGAAAATGTGTTTAAAGTCACTTGATCTTTTCAAAAAGAATTCACCAGCCTCTTTGTAGACTGGCTCGGGTTTTTAATTTTAGGTCCCCTTGCAGCTAATCCAATAATTAAACCTGCCTGAGAATAAGTCACAGTTGAAAAATTTCCAGGTAAAGTTGCTTTATATTGACAGATAATTGTTTGTTTTGTTTTTTACCGTCCGGCTCAAGTTTAGGTTTCTCGAATGATGCGGGCTAGCATTGCTTAGCTTTCCCCTCAACACCAATCTTAGCTTTCTACATTTATATTGTAGCATTTTTCATGCAAATAAGTGCGTACCTGGTGCCGGACGAGCTGTTCAATATTTTGCAGATCACGCTTTGGGAAGATGTTGCCGTTCTTGCTGTTCTTCGAGTTTTTGGTAAGGATCAGAGGTTTAAGCTTCTTGTCCTTTATTTTAGCCGAACAGGTCAATAAACAAAGCATGCAGTTCGCAGTACCTGCTGATTCATGACGCTTGAAGCCTCGAAATGCTGGACTAAAGCCTCCAAGCCCTGAATCCTTCCGTATTTGATTCTGCAAATCTAAAAATTTTCCCGAGTCAATTCAGTTATTAATACATGAAAATGCAACCTTTTCACTATTGAATTTGTTCCATTTTTTCCCATTAAACTCCTCGTAGAAGTCCTTTATGTAGGAGGTATCACAGAAGTTAATGAACGCGTACCCAACGTTGCATTTGTTCTTGAAAAATGAGAGATTGGTGGGGAAGGTGAGGTTACTTTGAAGTCGATGGGAAGGTAGAAGAAATCGAACTTGTCTTGGTGGTTCTTGTTGATAGCTTGGAGAAGGAGCGGTTGATCGTATTTGTTAGGGATGTTTTTGATCATGAGGGTCGTTCTGGGATCCGTTTTAAGCTGGCAGTTGGAATATTAGTAAAACGCTCACGAGGGGCTGATGTTACGTTCTCAAGAATAACATCGTAGTACTGGGAAGACTCTTCATTCTCGGGAATCTTTTTCTGATTGCGTCCCTTGAGTTTCTGCTGAGATCCTCCTTGTCTTTGGTTGTAAGCGATATTTGCTCCTTGATTCATATACTGTGGCAGAATCATTCCTTGGTTTATGAAGGCTGGATGATAGAATTGCATTTGATCCTGAAAAAAATCGATAATTTGTTTGTTGACCCATATATTGAAGAAAAAGAAAAAAAATTACCATGTAGCCATTGTAAAATGCATATCCCCCTTGGCTCATCAATTGCTGCTGTTGGTAGCCTTGAGCAACACCCCAGAACGATGGGTCTTCAGTACCTAGAGCCTCGTTGCCACTGTAGTTGAGGTTAGGAGGCAGTCCACCTTGGTTGAAACCAGAAGGCATCATTCCTGGGAGAGCTTGAGGGTTCGAGTTGAATTGCTGCTGCATCCAAGGCATGTAGGTGATTTGGCCTCCAGTAAAAGCCTAAAGAATTCGAGGGATTTTGGTTTACATATAAGAAAAGGTAGTTACATTCTGCTGAGATTTCCTAAACGAATCCATTTTTGTAGGAGTATTCGTCTCGTTCGATTTGGAATTGCTGTTCGCACTCAAGCTTGTGTTGATCAAGTCGTGATTCATGAGTTGATCAGAATCAATAGTTGACTCATTGCTCATGAAAGAGCCATTGGAGCGCTTTGCTCCCGAATTAATAAAGGCTTTGTTCTGAACTCCCAAAGTGCTTTGACTATGAGAGCTAAGTTCTTTATTAATGGCAGGAATGAGCCAAGGCTGTGGCTCTTCTTCATCTTCTTGCTCGTCCGGGATGTTACATTCGCTATTGAATTTCTCAACCATAGGGATAATCATCTCAAACTCGGGGTCGAGCTGTTTCTCGAGACTTGCGCTTCCTTTTGATTGTGGGACATTGATTTGACCAAACACCTGCCCTTTGGAAAAATCGAAGAAATCTGAAGAGTCATTCATTCCTTCAGGGAGGAGCTTCAAAGTATGAGTTATCATGTCCCACTTGTCTGGGCTTCCTTTGCTATTGGCTAGCGACAATATTATCACAAAGAAACGATTTTTTTGTTTACCATTTTGAATTTGATCGAAAAATTTGCTCGCTTCGCCTGACTGTTGAGGAGAGGCAGATTTCTGTTTATTAGTATAAGAAAAGACCGTTTGGTGAGTGGGTTTATTACTTCTTTTAGGGGAGGACGTTGATTCAGACTGAAGAAAGCGAACTCATTCTTATATTGACCCGTAAGCGCTTCATTTTTCAGGGAAAAATTAGAATCTTGTTTGTTTTGGCGTAACGACTGCTGGGACAGCATTCCAGTGGTATTTTCAGTGCCGGCGAGTGCTTCGAGCGGAGAACGATTTAAGAAATTTTCTACAGCGATTTGGGTTGGAAGATCGTCCTTTCCGTCCGAAACAAGGGGTGGGAACTCTTCTTGGAAGCGCTTCTCAAGGGTAGGTTGGCCTTTTTGGGAAGTATTGAAGATTTCTTTTGCGTTTGGCCGGAATTAGAGAAATTTGGGAAGCCTTTCTGACTCATAATTTGAAGTTTTGATCTGATCTAATTGGTAAATTATTAAATTAAGTTTTGAGGCTGCGACGTATTGTCTTTTATAAGGAACGTTAAATTATTCAGTTGTGGTCCAGCATACTGCAAAGCTAGTGCGATCTCTCATTCCATAAATAGGAAAAACACTCTATTCATTAAGAAACCGAATAAAAGCAGGCATTCTTTCATTTGCCAAGAATATTCATGCTTTTCAAAGAAGGAATTTACAAGGACACCGTTTAAATGGGAATTTTCAGGTGAATGTCAGGAGATAATATCGATTAAAGATTAGAATATTTGGTCAAAGGTAAGGACAGATGGAAAAACAATATCTGTCTTACGTTATTAAAAGGCTTTTAATTTTTAAGGTTCTGACAGTTTTAGTTGATTTATCTATTATGTACTGATCATTGAGACTTAAGTCTACAAATTGTATTGCTCAAACACGAAACCAATGCAACAAAAAGCAGTTAGAGAAAGATAGTTGTTTTAATCAGAATCTGATTGACAGTTGCTTTTTGGTAGTTTAATAAACGGACAGTCTATCCTTTGCTCTTATGAAAAATGGTTGTGACGAATCAATCTCTCTTGAACTCCAGCTGGTTACATTGACTGAGTAGATTTAAAACGAGATAGCTATTTCGCACTATGCACGCTCTTAGAAGTGAAGTTCAGAGTAAAATACTTCCGTAATTTTAACATTTACTGTGCTCCATTTAACAAGTAGAAAATGAATCAATGAGCAAATTGGAAAAGATTTCATTTGCTGGGAGTGATTTTATAAAGTCGTCCATCAATTTGTGAAAATTTTTCCTGATCCTCACTCACCAAACTTAAAGGAGTCCAAGGACTCTTCCAAATCAAGCGCATGCACACATTAATTCGAAAGTTCATTTATTGCATTCTGGATTCTTGGTTTATGAGCTTATAGTGAGAAGCGTTTTCTATCTTTTACTCCAGCAGACTTGATAGCTCAGTCATGTAGACACTAGATCTCAGTTATACACAAGTGGCTCAGAGACTTCACAAGCACCAACAGCCAAGTTTACAGGTCTTTTCAATTTTTTCTTTGTTGGACTGTTAAATAAAGCAACTAAATTAGCTTTCACAGTCAATCTCTCAACTTAACAAAAAAATATAATCAAAGCTTCAGGAGTGAGAATTAAATTCACCTCCACAGAAGAATTTGAATTACTACCAGATGAAATAGTGAGAAAAGTCGAAACGAAAGAAATTGGAAAAAACTTCTTCTATAGCGGATTACAATTGTGGGATCTAAATTGAGTTGATTTGAGGACACAATCTGATTCTAATCATAAATCCTTTGAGATTCTACTAGGATTTACAAATTTCATTAATTTCTCCTAATTTTTTTTGGAGCCATAAATGCACCTTCTCTCAATCGCTGAAACAAAAGAAAAGCTAGCAATTAGACAGTACGCTTGATCGCGGTTTCTAGATTCAGGATAATTTAGTCCACGGCCTCAGCTAACAGAGAGTGTCCTTAGTAGATGGCGCTGGAAATTATTTTCAAGTGAGCACTTTCTTAGTTTCAATTCTTTCGTGAGTCTCTGTCTGTCAAATTAAAGTATAATTTTCCAAGCAATATTTTCTGCGTTGATTCAAAAATAGTTCAATATGAGCTATTTAATTAACGCAAATAACAAATATCTGAGTACCAAATTGAATCATTTAGGCCAGCAAATTTAAATAGCTTCTTCTAAATTAATAATTTCTAAACAAATCAAAGACAGACTTTTAAATCAGACTCAAGCCCAGCTTAGACACCGTCAATGGAGCTCAAAACTACCAACAATACAATGGAAGAAGTTGATGACATTGAGTTTTCTGATTCTGAATCCATAAGTGGATCAGATGAGTCAGTAGCTTCTCAAGAGTCTGATTATGACCCTGGACTTGGCACGAACTTCAAAAATGTGCATCAGGTAATAACAGAAGAGAGACGAAAGCTATTTATCTCGCTTATCAATGACCAAGGCTACTCTATTGCAAAAGTAATTCTACACTTGTGATGTAATGACATGACTTGCTCTAGGCTTCAAGAAAGGTTGGATTGAGATATTCTACGGCGAAGACGATATATTCACGATCAAAACAGAAGAAATCAAATAGAGGTGGTGTTAAAAAAAATTGTAAGAGCTCAGAATTAGCTCCTTCGAAGCAAAAGCAGCAGAAAAAGTACAAAGAAGCTGATAATGAGCACGACGAAGGCCATTCAGATCTAAAGAGGAGAAAATCATATCAGAAAGCCGAGCCAAATTGGAGAGTTGAAGCTCCAGTGACTCGAAAGAGAGTGAAAATCACTGATGATAAATCCAAAGAGGCGTTGACTTGCAAAATTAAACTACTTTCTGGCTCAAATGACAGTGGCACCAGTCCTTCCGATGAAAGTATAGTGATAATTATTAATTGGGATACTAATTTATTTTTTCTTAGCTAATTCAGCAGATGTTACTTTCAAATCTAAAGTTAAATTGGAAATTGAACCTGAAAAAGTGGTAAAGCAAGAGGAGAATATAAGCAGTGAAATGAATCAATCAGCGCACAAAACGGATTTTCCAGCTAATACACGCGCTGAGGGCAGGTTTGAAATGAAACAGGCTGAAAAAAGCAACCAACAAAATTTATTCAGCCAAGAACTGCCAGCATTGAAGCCAAACTCGTTGAGCTCTGTGTTTGCAGAATTTCATCGAATAAGCCAAAATATGAGAACATTTCCTCAGGTTTTTGATCACATTTCTGGAATGATAAATTTGATGGCTTATTTATCGGGTCAAGCCATACATCACAACCTTCCTTAATTTGATTATAAAGTCTTTATTTACTTACCTCTTCGATATAAGGCTATTAAATTTTCGGCTCGTTTGGAAAGCTTCTCAATGTCAGTTGAATTGAAATAGAGCGTCGGTATTTTTATACGTGAGCATCAGTAGCATCTTAACAAAGTGTAAAATTCAATTTAGTTTCAAGAAGCGCCGCGATTAAAGGCATTATTCGCTATGCAATTCATCTTTTAAGGATGAGTGAATCCATATTATCATCATCATGCACATTCTTGTATATATTGCTTTTTGTTTTTTGGTTTTGCTTTTATTACTGTAAAAATTTATAGAAAAATGCACTCGTAGCATACTACACTGTCCTATTCTTCAAAGCTTCGATAGCTCGGGATATCACTGTGCTAATATTCCTATCGTACTTTGAATTCAGATCGGTAATAAGTCAGAGCCATTCAATTTACTCTAGTGTCGAATTCGAATGTTTTACAAGTAATCCAAGCCTAGAAAGAAACAGAATCTTCCTTAAGAAAAGAGATTGCAAGCTGTTCGCCTTCCTCTGCGCAAATAGTTTTGTCTATAACGCTAAAAACCCACACTCCTTGATTTTAATGATGAGTGGCTAATTCCTTAGACTTCCACAACACGCACTCAGCACAAAATCCAATACAATCCGCTGTTTTCTGTTACAACTTCATTTTTTTCCTGAATATTTACTCATTGTTACAACTTCTGAGAAATAAAAAACTTAGTTTTTCAATTAATTTTTGTTTCTAATCGATAATTACGAATAATTGGGATCTCAGTTTTTGAGAGTAGTTGTGTGATGCTTGTGTTGAAAGCGAACTAAAAGTTCCTGATTGGCAATCTAAGCCAAGATAATCAATAATCTCAAACAACATTCTGGGTTCAGACAAAAAAATATACAGACTGTAAGGTTCTATCCTCACGATTGAAAATTTCATCTTTCACAATGAACATTTAAGTTAAAGGGCGTTAACTGAATTATGCGGAAGAGCGAGAAAGGAAGGATAAATTCAATATATTGTAGAAATTCCTTCCTCTGCGATTTTCAATCAAATTTTGACTTTTCCAAATTTTCCTGCGAGTAGGGACGGAGTTACGTATCCAAATTTAATACTAATTTGTATTTACATTCACTTAAGTATGATGAGATCAATGAGCATTTAGGTTCTTCCAATTGCCTTTAAACCATCATTCGTGTTAATATCGTTTGGCACATATCACGACCAGTCCATGCGCATTCTTCTTAATTCTTAGAGCATGTTAACTCTTTACTCACATCTCTATCGGTTAGCAGCAGAAAAATATTATCCAGTAATCTAAACGTTACATGACCCAGGCCTTAGGTTGTTTTTTTTTTGTATTGAGGATGCAGTTTTTCCTGCCCCTTTTTGCAAATAGCACAACACCGGCTGTTAGAATATTACTTGTAATTTTGAAATACATTCAATTATGATATATACACATAAGTTCCAAACATGATATTTTGCTTCAGATTCATAGAGGAAAAAAAAACAACTTGTCATTAATTGAAATTCTAAACATATACACAGACTAATTTCAAGCCACCTAATTTCTAGCACCAACTCCCAAAATCGAAATGAATAATCCCACAATATCAATGTAGAGAATAACCACTCCAAGCACATAGTCGTCAACATCAAGCTGATGCCTCTTCCCGCCCATTATCAGCTGCGTGTCATACACCAAAAACCAGCAATACGCCAGTGCAAATATCGCGTTTAATATCGAAGAAAGGACTCCGAATGGGAATACCCAAATAGACAAACAAAGAATCAACAGAATGAACGGAAGCGCAAACATCATCCCGTACATCACCGTGAAATCTCTCTTCGTGAACATAGCATACAGCGTCAACCCTATTGTTACTCCAGCTGTCATTGACGCTGAAATTATCAACCAATGCGCGTTCCCAGTTTTCGCTGCCACAGCACATAAGGCTGAAACAAGATAAGCCTCAACTATTGTAAACAAGGTCAGGAAGATATAGTTTATTGGGACTGTCCGAGCGATCTTCCTGACGCAGAAAATTAAGAGCATCAAGAAAATCCCTAATCCGATTGCTAGCCATAGAAGCCACATATTTCTAATTTGGAACCAGCCAAATCCTCCAGGGTATCTCGTAGCGACGGAAAGAGCACAGATTCCTACCGTGATCAAGAGCTGGATAGCGAGGAGAACGTACACCTTGCGGATAAATTTAACTCGAGAGATGAAGGTGGCATCAACGAGCATTTGGCCTTGGTAATCTGGTTTGGGGCCGTTATCATGGGTTGCGATGTTTGCGCCTGGATAGTTCGTGTTTGTAGTTGGATTAGCGTGGACTACGATGATAGGAGGTTCGTCTTGAGGTCCCATCCTGCCTTGCTGGTTGACACTATAAAGGTCTTGTCGATTTTGTTGCATATGATTTGTTGGAAGATGGAAAAGTATTTATAATTCTAACAGAACTACCTGTAATTAACAGCTGCAGTACGAGCTCCTTTTCAACACTGTGATCCAGTAGAGTAGTAATCTAATTCGAATTCTAGAAAGTTATCAATTTCTTTTCAGTAAACGATATATTAAAGTTATATGTACAAAATACCGAAGAAATTTCTATGGAAGCAATACGATTCGATGGTCATATGATTTGGATGTTTATCTGGTCAGAGATATTTTTCATGCGATTTGATGCGGTTTTTGAAGACATTCATTGAGATGAGGCAGGTTGCATCAACAATCAGGGGACATTTGAAGCCGAAGATCAATTTTCAGCTGAGTAATGCATCTGTATGAAAGAAAGCAGCAGCTTTCTGCTTTTACAATATATATTTGAAAAATTGATATTCAGTAAGAACAGTTAGAGCAAAAGTGTATTTTTTTCATGGTTAAATTTTAGTTCTGATCCGATGATATGGTTTAGCTGATTGGCTTTTTGCAAAAATCAGTAAGATTTTATTTCAACTCAATGATGAGGGTGAGTAGTTCGGGTGGGTCAAATACAATAATCTCAATGAAAATAAGCCGAAGCTAAAATTTCTCTTTCATTGTTACAATATTATGCAAGAATAGAATGAATATTTCACTTTCGATAAAAAGATAAACATAGAGCCAAAATAGAAGAGATGGCCCTTTGGATCTTTGGAAAAAATTTTTCAACTGTTTCACCCAGCAATTAGAGATAACAGCAGAAAATTGAACGAGCTCTATAATGAATTTCAAGGTGAAGGAGGTTCGAGAAATTCTGGAAAACATTTAAGACAGAGTTTTGAATTTGTTGCTCTTGAAATCAGGTCTAAAATCTTTATATAGCTTTAGCTGAAAAATTGCCACCCGATCCGAACTATCGTGATAAATATATTTCGACTTTGCTCAGACTCCTAGTTTGCGGCATTGACTCCTTCTTCTTCAATGTTAATCGTTCTCATACATTGGGAGGTAATCAATAATTGCTAACCTTATTTCTTAACGCCGTTTAATCGTCAATTTCGCCTAATTAATGCAAATCTCTGTTGCAATTCGCCTCCAATTGAGAGAATAAAGATCTCGCAGCTCACTCCTATCCTTCTTCATGACTTTTTATTGAAAATCAGAATTACTGTTACTTCAAAGAGTGACCTCAGAAGATATATCCAGCGAGCTCAGTCAAATTAATAAAATTTAACTCATTAGAGAAACCAGATCTACAAAATTTTTACACCAGAAACCATTAATCCAAACCTGATATGGAAAACCCAGATAGCTTAATGGATCGGATTGCAAATAAAGAGCAAGTGCAAGTCGTTCTCGATAACTCAATTTGTGTCATTCACCAAGACATTGTCATCGAAGCAGAAGAATGCAAAGATTGCGAAGGTGTATTCTGTAAACCCTGCATCGGCACCTGGATCAAACAATTCAAAGAAAATCGCTGTCCTAACTGCAAGAAAACACCTTTCACTTGTCAACCGGTGGGAAGAAAATTCAGAAACTCGCTCTCAGCAATGAAGTTTTTCTGCGAAAACAAACCCATTGGTTGTGAGGAAGTTATCTCTTATGATAACGTACTTGAGCACAAAAAAAACTGCAAATTCAATCTGAAAGAGTGTCCTGGATGCAACAAGAAGATCCCCGCAGTCGACTTTGATTTCCATTACTACGACGATTGTAAAGACGCTATCAAGTTATTATATTTACAGCAGAAGGACGCCAGAGAAATGGCTGAGATCAATTGCAATGCGTACCAAACACAGGTGCATTCATACACGCATCAAGTGAAAATCTTAGAAGAGAAGGTGAAACTTTTGACCATGGAAAATAGTGGATTGCAAAAGAGTCTGTTGGAAGAGCGAGCAAAAGTCAAAGAATATGAAGTCAAAATTCAAGATTTAATGAAGATGATCGCTGAAAAGAACCTAGTACAGGAGTCTCCTGTCTCCACGATGCACAATCCACCAGCCCAGTTGCCTCAAAACAATGCAGATGAGAAAGAAGAAAGCAAAGAAGAGATTATTGCAAAAAATAATGCTATTTCTAAGGTACCTGGGTTCTTGATATACGCTGGTGAGAAAACTCTCGAGAAATATGATTTGGAAAATGAGGTTCCAAGTACAGAATTCAAAGGTCTAGGTAATATGTTTATTCATGCCGTCCCTTGCTAATTGATTCGGTAGATTGGCAGAATGGGCATATATGCTACTTGTATAATGGTCTAATCGCAATTGCTGAGGGAGGAAATAAAGTGAGAGTTTATTCGAGAGAAAGAAAAACGTTCACGGCAACTATCTATCCGGACTTAGGTACCGGTTCATTTCACATTTGAAATTTTACCGTTTTACAAGGGGGTAAGATAGAGTGTTTGGCGTCTTCGCCTGATGGTGAGTACCTTGCTGTGAGTACAGCGACACAAGGAAAAGTCTACCATGTAACGGCTGACACAGTATTAGTACACAAGTCCAATTTTGGTTCAAATGATCGTAAAAATATGTGTCCTACTTACTGATACTAATTGGATTAAAACCAGCCATCAGCCCGCTAGTCCAATTGTTTTTCTTACCAAATCACATGCTGATAGCTGTATGGAAAACATATATAACACGGATAAACCCTCTCATGGACAAATCCCAATTCAACAAACCAGCCTTTGCTGATGAATATTATACCAGTAAATCTTTCAACGATTCACTGAAAATTATATTATATTTGCGTAATCAGACGAGTTCCTTACTGCGGCTATCTCTCCTGATTATACCCTGCTCGCCCTAGGCTGCCCTGATGGCCGAGTGATATTCAGCTACGCCGAAAATTTCGCAATGCATTCTTTTTTTACTGACATATCTAGCGGTAAGCTTAAATGGAACTGGGAGAGTGTATTCATTTTGGCTTAGGAAAAAATACCAAGATATGCGTTCGATTCACTTCAGATTCGAAAAGATTCGCCACTATCGGATCCGATGGGTTAATTAAGGTCGGCAGTTTAGAAGCCTCCACTATTGTCAAAACCATCGACACGTCGTTGTTGCGTAAGCAATTATATTGCTGAATAAATGACACAACCTTTTTGATAGCCGAAGGAAAGTTCGAAAATCCAAGGAACTCGTTCCTGCTTGGAGAGAATGATAGATATATAGGCTACGTGAACTCTGATGGAAACATTGTTGTTGTCGATTTACAGAGCTCAGAAATCAGAAGCAAAAATTACAAACTCCCAGCAAGTAACCACTAATTCATTCATACACTCAAATTAACCCCTTTTAGAACTTCAAAGCAATGTAGTTTATGTGCCTTGGCTATAGATGTTATGATAGAATATTGATATGTAAATCCGTCAGCTTTTGGGCTTCAAATTCTTTATATCTGCTCTGAGTCTATCAAAAACAGTGAGAATTTGAAATAATAAATTGCAGACGCTTGATAATTCATTACATTTTGAATTTAGCGAATTGGCTTTTAAAGAGTTACTCGACGAATATAATAAAAGATCCAATCGAAAACGATAAGTCAACAAATATTCTTTCAGGAAAAAATGAAATTTGAGCCCGGAAATTCTCAGAAAAGAGGTATCAACAGAGGTCTTGCTTGGGTTGCTGTGGTAAATGCCACGCTGGGCATGTTTCTAATGGGATACATGCTCTCAGTTATAAATATTCTCCAAGGATACTTAACTTTCGTTGTTTTCAACTGGGACACCGCAACTGCCACTCAAAACACGAGTTTTCTAAACTCAGTTGCCACGATTGGAGCCGGAATGGGTGCTTTTCTGGGAGGAAACATCGCAAAGAGTCTTGGCAGAAGAAGATCGATGATCCTCACTGATTTAATTTCAATTGTGGCTGTTCTGATGACTCTTTTCGCCAATGTGCCTATTATGATACTTGGCCGACTCGTAGCCGGTCTATCAGTCGGTCTACACTCGTCACTGGTCCCGCTTTACGTTCAAGAGATCGCTCCTCGAGAAATCAAAGGAGTTGCTGGATCATTCATTCAATTGCAATGCTGTATTGGCAGTTTAGTAGCTTACGCTTTCGGGTTTTTGCTACCAACCGTTAGTGCTGAGGTTCAGGTGGAGGAAACATCTTCTTGGAGACTTATACTCGGTTTTCCAATCGTGATTTCGTTGATCCGGCTGTTTGTTCTATTCAATATAGTGAATTTTGAGACTCCCAGCTATCTTCTCTCCGTGAAACGCGATGAGGATGCCAAAAGAGCTTTAGCTCATTTCTATACAGGCTCAACCATTATGGAGGAATACGACACTCTGAAGAAAGCATCCGAAGGAGAGATTCGCCAAGGTCCAATGAAATACAGCTCACTTCTCCGACCCCAATATCGAAGCAGATTCCTCATCGCATGCTTTGTCTCTCTATTACAGCAATTCACAGGCGTCAACGCCTTGATATTCTATTCAACACAAATTTTCCAACAAAGCGACAGTGGTGATGGAGGAAGCAGTGCTGTATTGCTTACAACGCTCTTTGGCGTGTTTAACTTGCTCGCCACGATAGTCTCTGGCCAAGTAATCAAGAGATTTGGAAGAAAGACCATCCTTATTTGGGGAGACATTGCGATTGCGTCATGTTTAATTTCTATCGGAATCCTCGGATACTCCGAGCAGTACACAGCAATAAAATACTTTATTATGCTGTATATTATAGCGTTTGGTTTGAGCTATGGGCCTGTCCTTTGGATATTCGTTGCGGAGATCCTTCCGGATATTGGAGTCGGAGTGGCGATTCTGTTGAACTGGATCGGCGCGTTCGCAGTCGCGCAGTTTTTCCAACCTTTCTCTGAAGCTGTTGGTATGCCATCAGCGTTTATGTGCTTCGGGATTTATTGCTTGTTGTCATTGGTAGTAATTGTGTGGAAGGTGAAGGAAACCAAGGATTTGAACCCACATGAGATCGCTCAGCTCTATTGTCCGACAGTGAAGTCAGAAGAGGTTTCAGATGCTGAAAATGAGATTAAGGATTCATCACCAAATAAAGATGAGATTATGGAACTGATTGGACCGAGCATTTAGATTTAAGGTTCCGCAATGATGAGCCAATTGGCACTAATATTAAGAACTTTGTGTTTCTGCAATAAAACAACTTATTTGCGTTTAGAGATTACAGAAATTCTTATGATGTGAATCGTACACAGAGTCTAAAAATAACTAGCTTCTTCAACAAACGTTCTTCTCGCAGTTAAGTAACTTCTTAAAAACAGTTCCTTTTGAAGATTGATTACCAAATGCGAAAAGTACTAAATTTTTTGAATCCTGAATCTCACAGAACGCATTCTATAATTATTTTGATGTTCCTCAATTTTCTGTTAATTTAGTTACCAACCTGAGAAAAGAAAAATCATTATCAATTCGATTGTTGCCGCTAAAACAAAATAAAAATAAGCAGAGTTGAATTAGACGTCCTCTTGTGTCCTCGAGAATTTTGAAACGCTCTAGCGAAGAAATAGCAAGTTTCTTTTGAAAAATATTTTCTATTTTCTTTTTTTGTTATTTCACAAAGTTATTGAATTTCATGGCTCTATATAATTTTGAGTTAGAATTGAATTTTGACCCTTTGATCTAATTCTTTTCTGTGTAAGCATACAACGAAGTTAATTTTTTTAATATATTTATCCAATGAGGGAACCGGACTCCGAATCAGATGAAGAAATGCATGTCGCACACTTTAAAACTGATCTTGGTACTGACGGCTTGAGTCCTTGGCAAGTCCAAGAAAAGGCTACTGTATTTCCTAAAAAGCCATCAAACAGCGAATATAAACCCATTAATCATCAAATTGCTTCTCCAGTTTTTACTAACAAATCTCCTCCGATTGCCACCGCCAGCTCTCTTCTCCCTCAGAATATTTTACGAAAGAGCACGGTTAGGCTCATCCGTTCTGATAATTTAACAGCTAAAGTACCTCAACCCAAAATCCTCGAGAAACCCGTTTCTTCGAAGATTCAATCTCCTAAATTCTCCCTTAAAAGTTCGTATTCCATCAATCTCATAGTGCAAAGCCCAGAGCAAACCGAGAAAACTGCTGTGACACAAAAAGAAATACCAAGACTTTCCCATCAAACCCGCATCAGTACAGAAAAGAGTATTTTGGACACGTCTTTTAGGCCGAATAAGACCTTCGACCCTGTAATCGATGTGAGAAGCCTCAAGAAAATCAGTGAAACCAATCGAATGTTATTAAATTCTTCCCTTGACCCTGAGGACCATTCTAATAGCTTTCCAAAGAGAATTATGAAACGAAATCAAAAAGTGATGGCGCAGCTAATGGACGTGGTCTCTGGAGCGACCTCTGTAAATAAAGAGCATTCGTATGTGGTTTTCCAGGAGAAATTGCCTCAACTTCCTTCACCACAAGAATTGATTGCTCAGGTGATTGAGAGGAAGGGATCACAACCAATTCAGTTGAATAAATCGAGGCTCAAGCGATATGGTGCGACGGTCCGACCCTGGATGAAACTTGGGCCAAAGCCCATGGCTTCAGGCATACCAACGACTGGCAATGCGATAGATTTTGCGAAAATCAATCAGAAAGATCAAGAGCAGAAGAAACCTTTAGCGCTTATTCCATTGAGGCAAATGCAGAGTCCGAGTATTACAATTCAACAAAAATCGCTTTCGGGCTTGCCGGGTAAGGGAAAGAAATATAACGAGTAAGGCAATTCTTGTTTTTTTGGTTCAACGTAAGCGAAATTTCAATGGCTATTTCGAGTTGTGCATGGCAGCTTAATTGTTATATAACAGGGTGGTTGCTTACTTTATTAAAATGGGTTATGCTTAATCTACATTCAAGCTCTATTGGAGTTTGAGAAAAATAGCATTTCCTCAAATGATGACGAACAATTAATTAGCGTCAGAGAAAGGAGATTATTGATTGCAGAGGGTGGTGATAGAAGGAATCTTCTCATAGATCTTATGATCTCTTCTTTTAACATTTGTTATCAATCCTCCCAAAAGAATATTTCGAAGATCCAAAAAGCATAATTAATGAACTAAGAGGTTCAATCTCTATGAGATCGAAAAAATGATTGTGTTATCATTAACTTGAGAAGAAAAAGGGAAAATTCCGGTTTTAGGTTGATTTTGTTTTAAATGAGGGATAGAGGTGAGGAAACTTTTAAATGGAAGAGATAGGTATTTATTGCGAAGGAGAATTAGGGTCAAATTTATAATCGCTGGTAATCTTAATACGAGGCAGCTTCTTTGCTATTTTTTTGGTATTAAGCAGCTTTTTCTTGTCAAAAATTGTCATTAGGAGTCCTGCGATAACAGCTCCTAAAGCTCCCACAGCATAGACAATAACGGGCCAATAGTATCCTTTTTCACGGTCTTGCTCGCTGCTTTGCACAGATCCTGATATTAGAGGATATCCTGCTTGGAAAATATTAATAACGATGTTTACAAACCCCATTGACGTTCCAATTAGCTGCGGTTTTGACACCAGCGCGACCGCAGGGAACAGGCAACTTGACCACATACCAATTACAACACCTAAGGCTATCATCGGGTAGAGATAACTCCAGCATCCATCACAATCAGGCAGCACGAGGAACGTAATAAATGAGAGGAGAGTGATAAGACTCGCGAGGGTCACACCATGTGCCCTCATTCCGACAATATCGACTAACTTTCCAATGCCAAGCGAAAAGAACATCGAAACTATATACAAAATACTGATATACTGTCCTGCAGATTCAGGAGAGAGTCCTGCTCGCTCTTGGAGGTACTTGTTCCCGTTTCCAAGGAACGTGTAGACTGTACCGCAGATAAGCCCAGCATTTAGCGCCATTACCACAAGCAGCAGCGAGATAGATTTGAGCTTAGAAGGCTCGATATTCGCAGCGCCAGAATCTCTCAAAGAAGCGAGATTAATCTCGCTTTCTCTCGGCAGACCATTTCTAATGTCTTCTTGCTCAGCTCTCTTGTCGATCACGATCCAGATTAATCCGCTGGTCAGAGATATCGCAGATAAAATAGCGCCAGCAGCGCCAGCCCAGCCTATACTTCCACTTTTCTCGAGAAGTAATGGGGTAAGCGACCCTTGAATGATGGATCCCAATCGACACGCCGCGAACACAGTACCTGTGGCAAGTCCTTGCTGATGTGGACGGAACCAACGGGCGATAATTGGGATCTTGATGGTGACAATGGCTTCACCGCCGATTCCAAGCACCACTCTTCCAGCCAAAAGCAGAGGGAAATTGCCAATAAAGCAGCCTATGGCGAACAGCGATTGGCCTAAGAGCACGAAAGAGCCGAATATCAAAACTGAGAGTCTGCATCCGATTTTGTCTATTGCAGCTCCAGCAAATAGAGGCCAGACGATGTTTGGAACAGAATACACAGTGTAGAGGAGATTGTATTGGAGTGAAGATAGGTTAAGGTCCTCTTGGAGTGCCTTTTGGATTCCTTGTGGTACGTCGAAATTGTAATATCGAGAGATTACAAAAAAGCAAGTAAGGATAAGGATCAGCCATCGGACGGGTCTGTCCCGCATTGTCTTCATCCGAGGCTTGGTATTCACTGCAAGGGGTTCATTTACTGAATCGTTGTATGAAGTCTCCATCGCTTAAAATGTCCAGTTATTTATTTTTAATCTAGCCTCCTTAATCGCGTTTAAGGATGTTGATAGTCCAAAATCCCATTTTTGATTTATTTTATTTATCAACAGCATCTACGTGCAATCAAAATTAATGGAATCAGCTCACAGACGGAACGGAAGGAAGCATTTTTGAGTTGGTTTGAATAAAATATTAACGACTTAAGCTCTTTATGTAGTAATAAATTAACAATAAAAGCAGATAGTTAATTGATATAAGCTATTTAAGTTTGAAGGAAAAATTAAATGAATGAGTATAGTTTTTAGCGTATTGCAGCAAGTTTCTCTGTCTGAAATCAATTTTCCGTTGGCCTAGAGTCCTCATTCCAGTCTCAGGTGATTGCTCTGTTCGGTTCGCAACTATATCGATTTTCTCATATAGACTATCTTCAAAAGTCCTTTTCGCTTTCCTTTTAAAGCCCCAATAGTCGTTACTTTCTAACAAAGGAAATGATCAAATCGTATATCAGATGGCGAGACTCTTTACCTTTTTCCTTGCGAATTTGCTTTTTAATACTCACAGCTTTTAAATTATTTGCTTGAAGTGCTTTAACTTCGATTTCTTCCTGACTAATGATCTCACGTATTGGACTCGTTATCAGTTCTAACAAAAAAAAGAGAGGATTTTTTGTATTGTTTATGTATTGACATAATTACTTTTTTTAAGACCAACTTGCTTGTGCTCGATCCGATTTTGCTGTACACTGACAGATTGATAAGAGAGAAAAAGAATAATTTTTTACTGAGCTGAAATCCCAAAAGACGGATTAGTTAGAGTGCATTGGCTCAATAAAGTGGCAGGAATACTCTGCTGTTGTGAGAAGTGCTGTAAAGGCTTTCTATAGTAATCACCCTCAGAATTTTCATTATGTAGGTCCATTGGGTATGGGAATGCGCCCTGTGAAAGCACAATTGCACGATGAGACCTGCGTTCTGGGTCACGATTTTTCGATGCTCTCTCAATCTGAAATAAACTTTGGCTATATGTTGTGATTGGTTTAGTCCCAAGCCGGGCGTTAATTAGATCACTCGTTTTTAACCTAACCATTTGAATCGGCAGCTTAGGAAGTTGAGGAAACGTTTCTAAGGAAGAGCCATTGAGAATGAGCTCTCCACTGGGCTGTTGAATAAGATTAGTGATCTGAGTAGTAGTGCCCTTGAGCTTTTCTTTTGGAATTTCATCATGTTTTGGTGCTTCTGCTGCTTGTGATTTCTCAATAGGTAGGTTGAGATCTATGAATTGAGAGAATCGCAAAGGTTGGCTATAATTGATTTCTTGGGTTTGCCTTGGAGGTTGGACCTATGTGGATACCGGTAATGTGTTAGCTTATCCTTGCGAGCTGAGCACAAATCATACTTCTATGAGGCTCAATAAATTATTTTTCATAGTTAAGCAGTCATCTTTTTCGGCCATCTTCCCTCTCTCCTCTTGTTTATTCTGATGTATGGCAATTCTTTGAGCCTCTGGTAGTTTGGAGTCATTAACGTTCTCCTCTGAAGCTGGTTTCGAAGACAACCCCAGTTTTACGAGCGGTAAAACTGGTTGGTCACCATTTTGTTGTAATTTCAACGAGTAATAAAGTAGATCTCGGAAGGTACTACTACTCTCGCCAATCTGCTCTTTAAACTTTTGAGATTCCAATTTTATCGATCTCAGCACCGCCCTATTGCTTAAAGCTCGACCTTTTTCGCTCTCCTGAGGTTTTAGTAACGTCTTACTAACCTCGTGTTTTGGTTCTTCCAATTTCCTCTCTTCGACAGGAATTTTGGTCTCGGTTACTTTAGCATTAGCCGCCTTAACCTCCGCGACTTTGACCTCAGTTACCATTGTTAAAGAGGATGTGATAGCGCTCTGTTGCTTAGTTTGCAATCCTTTCGCATATTCTTCAATAAACTTGACTTGCTTGTTCCTAAACTACATGAAAATCACCAATATCACCCGTTAAATCAATGTCCCACTTACCTTGAGAGCCTCTATCAGCCTTTTTGGATCGGCCTTTGGAAGTTCTTCCTGTAGTAAATGTCGAAATCTAATATTCTGAAGAGCATTTAATATCATAGCAATAAGTTTGTTGTTATTACTGTGATCTCTGAGATAGAGAAAGTGCATCGTGCCTTGCATTTACAAGGGAATTTTACGTTTATTCTGCCTTTCTGCTTGAGTTTTTCGCATTTATTCACTATCCGACGTTAAGGTAAAGGCTGTTTTCTAGTATATCGTCTTTACTCAATATTAGTGAGCATGACTCACAGAGAATGCACTGACAATCTTCGATTACGGAAATTGCAGGTCTCTCTTGAAAGATTAAGTAGGAAGAGAGTGCGTATTTTACTTATGCACCAAGAGCAAGCAGTAAATGGAGAATACTGCTCTGTGTTTTTCGACATCCTTGTTTTATTTTAACAGGCGAGATCATCAATTGAATTCAAATGCAGTTCAAATTTGTGTAGCATCTGCTGTGATGAATTTAATCACGCTCATATTTATAAATATCTTAGCATCAGTTCAAATTTTAGCGATTAAATTCCTTTTAATTTAGTGTGCAGATAAAATAATATTTGATATCACGTTTAGACTTCCAGAGAATATCTGTATTATGTATTGTAGATCGAAACACTTTTCTTCTAATACCGATCAGTCCGAGGAGCAACAGTGTTGAAATGAGTATTTATCAGTCTTAGCTATCAATAATAATACCGTGTGTTTATCAGCAATTTTTTGAGATTTAGTGTAATTATTCAATGTAGATATAGCCCTCCTTACAAAGCTCGATTCAATGACTGAAGACGATAATTGTTGTGAATTAGCTCTAGCATCTAAATGGACAACATGACTTTGTATTTCTGATGCAAAACTCTTACTTCGAGTCTCAATCCCTAATATGATTGTAAAATTTCTTCTTATCCTTGATGCTTCATTTATCAATGTCTCATGTATTGCTCACACAAAAAATTTTTTTCCCTTTTTCCCCCTCTCTTTCATTTCTTACTTCATTTCGAAATTGCATTTTAGAAGGTGACAATAACAGAGTTATTGCCAACACAGCGGTTCGGCCTGAGTAACTCATCGGATCTATCCTTAATTCCTGACAGTGCCCTACTTAGCTCTGAACAATTTTTCTCAGTAGAAAGACATTCAAGGTTGTTTTTCGAAATTAAATGAATCAATAAAACTATCTCACTCAGTGTAACAAAAATTATTTCTTGTATTAAAAACTCAAGCTTCAGAATGTCATTTTCTAATCAGCGAGCAGCCCAAACAAATGTTCCACGAATCAACATTCTAGACTCTCTAAACACCTCTCAAAATTTAGTCGTAGAAAATGATCCTCCCTGGAACGTAAGCTTCCGTCCTGTGAATCAAGATCTCGACATACAAAATCTTGATCAAGTGAGTCCTTACCCACATTCAACTCAAACGAACGTCTCTGAAAACAAACTTGTGAAACGAATTCCCAGCATTCGACGAGAACGTGAAGAGAAAAACGTGGATTCACCTAGCTTGCCCAGCCCACAGAAACTCGACGACTCGACAGATCAGAAGATCGGCTTTAATACGCCTGAAATATCTGGCAAAATAGTCGATTCATTTGCCCACTTCGTGCCTGACAACGAACCCGCTCAAAACGACGACGAGCTCTTTCGAGGGAAAGAATATGATATCACTTTCAGCGTTAAACGATTCCTCGAGTTTCTATTCTATCATCTATGTTTCTTCTTTTGCTTCGGACCTCTTTCATTTATTATCCTCTTTCCAACCGCTGGCATCAAACTTACAAAGAATATGGGCTTTTTTGGAATTAATACTATGATGATAAATCAAACGATCCAATACTCCATGATAATGTCTTGCATTTTAGTCTGGTTTTTAACAGAACAAGGCTTCATTGACTACGTCGAGATCGTTTTGGTGATCATTGCGGTGTTTCAGCGAATGTGTACGATAGCGTCTAAATACGGGTCAACGCATACAGTCAGAATCAAGCTCTTAAAGAGCAAAACACTGACGTTTGACGAACTTTCCGAGGACTATATGCTAATGAGGTGGACCAAACAAGACGATCAACTCTTGAAACAAGAGCTCTATGCTGCATTGAAAAGAGGGACTGTCGATACAGAACTATTTTTCTGCAGATTCTTCGAAAATTCATCTGCGGCTCCTCAAATCGAGACTCTTAAGAAAACAAAGCTGTTTAAACCGCTGACGTTGGTTGAAATTATTAAAGAAGCAGCTGAGTTAGCACTTGACGAAGTGAAGGATCCGACTGCTATCAATTTGACGAGAAGTAAGAACCTGAAAGAAGAGCCTGTTGACCCAGCAAATCGCTATGAAAACGTATTCTTTCGCACGCTACTCCAAGAAGTCTGGTCGAAGAACACATCTTTTGTCTCTGGAATCTCAGTAGCTTGGAATTTGATTGTGAACTCGAAAAAGCAAGCGATTCGACAAGTGATTCCCTTGGCATTGTTCATAGGGTTTTTTCGTGCGATAATTCCTTTGCTCTATCGCTCAGTAGTCTACAAGCAGCCTTTTGGTGACTCCAAAGCACAAGCATACGTAACAGTGATGAGCATTCTATTAAACACGTATTTCTGGGGCGCTAACCTCAGTTTTGTGATTGTAGGACTGTCTGACCTAAAGAAGAAATCCTATCTCATTAATCAATTATCCTTGCTCCTAGAGAACAACAACGAGTCAGAGGAGACTCCGGATAAGAAAGATTCAACAAAGGAGTTTCCCATGATAAATACATTCGATCCATTCAGCTTGAAGTCCTGGATTATCATCCGGAAATTATTCATGGACTACGGCCGTAAATATTATCTACGCATCAATTGGAATATCTCGGGTTTTCTTATTTATTACATCGCGTTGGGAACGATTCTCGGGCTTCAGTACTTCGGAATTGAGATTTCAAACAAATTCAATAACATTCCGTTGATTACTGCCTTCTTGTTCGAGATTGGAGTCATGGGACTCTTATTACTAAATGTTCTCATTGTGGGATCATCCATTAACCAGAAATTTCAAGATCACAAAACGATGCTGATGAAGTTTGGATCTACTCTGTCGGATCTCCTCGAATTTAGTGAGATTTATTTTCCAAGGGACTCTAGAACGCCTCAAACAAAGAGCCCTGTGTATATGAAAGGCGTGATGGAAATAAATCGTCTTGCGGAAAAAGCTGGGGTAAATTTGAAATCAGCACTGGGGATGGTTGCGGTGAAGAAATATATCGCACATTTGATAGCGGTTAATGAAGACGGAATCAAGAACCTTGAATTTGATGCATTGAATCTGCAGATACAATTTTTGGGAATTGAGATTTCATATGAGTTAGTCAGCAAAATTCTGGTGGGATTAGGTTCGGTAGGGTTTGCTATGCTTCAGAAAGCAATTAACTAAGTTTCCTGGAGGAGATGCTTGCTGCAAAGAGATTTAGCTGGTGGTGATGATGACGACTCAATTCTCTTTCTCCAAGGCAAATACGCATTACTTCCTGAGAAAATCTAATTCAAATTAATTTAGTTGTTTGATAGAGGTTATAAATTTATATATATGTCGCGTAATGCTCGTGCATTCAGCACAAATAAATAGCGATCGTTGTAATGAAGAATAGACCATCTTTCAAAGTTATTAGCTCTTTTATATAGAATACTACAACTTGCTCTTTTTAATAAGTCTTCGTGAAAACCTTCAACTTGATTTTTGAGTTTAGCTACTTGAATATCCTATTAAAAATATAAATAATTAATTTCCGTTAATGTTGGAGGCGAAGAAATTCTTATTGTCAACAGAATCGTTGGTGAAAGCTTCCAAATGAGCTTTAAAATGAGGACTTTTTGCAGTATATCAGTAGAAAATAACTGAAATGAGTCCCTCAGTTTGGTCGAGAGCTTTTAATAAAATTCGTAGCTTCATTACCTTGTCTTCAATGAAATGTTGTCCGCATTCTTTGGGGGTATCCAAATCGTATGAGGACATCTCTCTTTAAAAATCGAAAGTATAAATTATTTCGAATTAACTCCTCAATTTCAAGATATTTTTTTTTTGATGAATGAAAATTATCGTCGCATTCAATAGCTACTTTGAATTTCTCACAGCTAAAATAAAGACCTTCCAATCTCTTATCACTTAATTATTTCTGAGATCTTGTTTTTTACTAGAGCATCTGCAAATAAGTATTTCTTGAACAAAAGTTTTTTGGTTAGTATTAAAGTTTTATAGATCATTAAGTTTCTTTCCTGAGTTTTTTCAGTGTGGGTTTTGTTGTTCAAACATGATATAGAATCTGCGATAGATTATTTTGTTGGAAAACACCCAAAAAGAATTTGAAGGTAATAATAATGGATCTTCAAAACGGAAAAGTCCATATTTAAAGTCATACGAATGATTAATATTGAGAAGTTTAAATAAACACAAAGGCTCTCTTTCATACATAGAGGATTTATGGTAATTTGCCAACTTTATTCTTTCTTTTGTAGCTTTTGAATTTTTGTGTGCATCTTGTGATCGTTGCAACCTTCATGTCGAAACCCGATTCCATTAATCCTTCTTTAATTTGGTTAACTCGATCAGGTCGTTTGGTAGATTGTGGTGCGACCTGCTGTGCATTTCGGTGGAGATTACTTTTTTTCTTTTCATCTTCTTCATCGGCTTTTGTTTCGTTTCGAGATTCCCTTATCCTGATAACAAACTCATGAATCAGTGCAATATTCTGCGTGCACTTTAGCCACTCTTCTAACTCCTTCTTT